>ENA-OWZA01000087-OWZA01000087.1-human-gut-metagenome-genome-assembly--contig:-NODE-87-length-40349-cov-8.87328_pt1 | contig 40349 bp, 73 predicted proteins | sample MGYA00249757_ERZ652100 | MGnify/ENA primary metagenome ERZ652100 (study PRJEB26925, sample SAMN05827216) | human gut metagenome | biome: ENVO:2100002; feature: ENVO:00000062; material: ENVO:00002003... | reverse complement strand
GGGTCTCAACGGTCTGTGGTTCTGGGGTGCTGATGACCTCCACCAGCAACACCAGAGCCAACAGCAGAAAAAGATATGCAATGGTCACGATCAGTTGCTTTTTCATAGGCTCGCTGCCACCAGAATAGCCAGAACCAGCGCCGCTCCGGCAACCACCGCCAGTTGTACCCGCTGGGCCATCGCCTGCGCCTGCTGTACCCGGCGGCGGTAGGCCCGGTAGCTGTACGCCTTTGCGCGCCTGTCGCGCTCATTTTGGGTCTCGCTCATACCATTCCCCTTCCCTGCACGATGGCCTTTGCCACCAAATCTGTCTCATAGCCCCGCTTGCGAGGCCCCATACGGATTGCTGGTATATCATGCTCCGCCGCCCAACGGTCGCCGCTGGATGCCCGCGGACAGTACCCAAGCTCTCGCGCAACATCGACCGGGGACATAATCCCTCCGTGGCGCTCAAACATTAGCCGACGTTTCTCAGCAATCGCCCGGCTGATTGTACTCTGAGTGTTCATTCCCGTTCTCCTCCTTCCCATGTAACCGCTCATGCTCGTCCCAGGTCATCCCATAGTAAGCCCGGCATAGGTCGTCCATGACGCGGCGTGCATTTGTGAAGCGGTTCTCAATCTCCCGCTTCGTGCTGCTCTCGTTGAGCTGTCCATCTTTGGTCATAAAAAATCCTCCAATCTTGCCAGAGGCCGGAGGATGTGATATACTGTCTCCGATACCTCGTGGCTGCTTCACGTGGTGTCATGCCCTGGTCGGTGGTCGCACACCGGCCGGGGCGCTTTTACAAATGAAAGGGATGAAATTGTGGATTTCAAAGTTTCAATCAAGTGTGAAAAATGCAAATGTGAATTTGAACTTCGGCCTGGAGAATTTGCAGATCGTGATACACTGTCATGCCCTAATTGCGGCCAGGAATTAGATTCATCCGTTTTTGTTCACTTGAAAACCGGGATTTTTGAGTTATCCCAGGTGCCTGACAGAATCCCAGAGGATGGAGGCCTTTTTTCTTTAGACCCACAAAAAAAGCCAAGATTCTCCTTACAAGTCAAAGAGCACAGCATCTTCTCAAATGATTAAATTTTTGCGTCTTTCAACCTTTCTTTTGACATCTCCAGCAGGCACTCCGCTTGCCGAAAGGATAAGCCTTTCCCGATCAATGGTAGACAAATGCTCCTGATTATTTCATCAATAGTGTCGGCTTTGACGCCCATCAAAATTTTCTCGAAGTCCATTTCTTCACCTCACATTGCGAAAGATATAATCTTGTGTCCCGCCCCGTCAGGGGCGGGCTTTATTGTCCGGTTTATTGGACTTGCTCTTTGGTATCATGCTCGCTGAGAAGATCATCAACAGTGACACCATATAATCGAGCAATCTCAAGAAGTCTTTTGGCGTTTGGCCTAGTTACTCCGGTTTCCCATTGGTATACTGCGGCATCTGATACACCTATATTTTTCATAACTTGACTCACAGACAGCCCTGCCGAGATACGCGCATCACGGAACCCCATTTTTTCACCTCCGAATACTAAGTTTTACTTGACAATCCGATAGACTTAGCTTAATATAGGAAGTGCCAACAACTTATATTATGCAAAGCCCGATTTTGCGTGGGCTAGGTTTTTCTTTGCCCTCGCTTCAAAAACTAGTATATACTAAGTTTTTCTGATTGTCAAGAATAAGTTAGTGTTTGCTAGGCGGCGTTTTTACCAAACTGGAGGAGAGTATTATGGGTAATTCGCCAATCGTCAGCAGAATCAACGGTTTGCTCGCTGAGAAAGGGATTTCAAAACGAGACTTCTATCAAGATTGTGGAATAACTTCCGCGTCCTACTCTTTATGGAATACTGGAAAAACAACTCCAAGAATGAAGAACTTAGAAGTCATAGCCGATTATCTTGAAACAACAACGGATTATTTGTTGACCGGACTTGGGGAAAAAGAAAAAGCGCCCACCCAAGAGGGTGAGCGCGAGATAGGCTTTGATGATTTCACCTATGCCTTTTATGAAGAATCCAAAGATCTCCCTGATGAAAAGAAAAAAATGCTCCTTGAGATGGCTCGCTTTATGAAGGCAGATATCGAAAAAGAGAAAGGGTAATAGCCTATGGATAGGCTCTTAGCGCTTTATCAGAAACTCAGCCAGGCTGGAACTAAATTCTATATGTGGGATTTGAACGACGATAAGGCTGTCACTCTGGAAGTGGGAGGGACGTATGGGATATTTATGGACTTCGACAATATTCATTCTTCCAAAGATGAGGCTGCTGTCGTTGCTCACGAAGGCGGCCATGCGTCCACAGGAGCCACGCATAAGGTATGTAGTCCATTCGATTTAGTTGAGAAACACGAGTATAAGGCTTGGAAGTGGGCCGTTCAAAATTACATATCAGAGAATGATTTGGATGAAGCTGTAGCCGATGGGTACACGGACATTTACTCTTTAGCTGAACATTTTGGAGTCCCAGAGGATTTTATGCGCAAAGCTGTCTGTTGGTACACACACGGGAATCTAGCAGCAGAATTGTATTTTTAGTAGCCCAACCGCTGGAGGGCGGTAATAGAAGGAGGAATATATTATGAAGGGAAATATCAAAAGTTTTGTGTCCGGTTGCATCGTTACGGCTACTGTTGTAGGGTTAGTTGGGTCTGCGGCGGCTACGGTTGGGCAGAAAACAGTAGCTCTTGATTACAACGATATCAAAGTTACATTAGATGGTAAGCGGGTAACTCTTGTAGACGCTAATGGGCAAGCTGTAGAGCCGTTTGCCATTGATGGGACTACATATCTCCCTGTTCGCGCCGTATCTGATGCGCTTGGATTAGAGGTGGGATGGGATGGTGCTACATCTACCGTGACCCTGGATACTCCCGCCGCCGAAAGGCCGGTTTATATCACCCGGACAGGCGAAAAGTACCATTATGATAGCACGTGCAACGGAGGAACTTATTTTGAAGTGCCGATGCAGACTGCTACCGATATGGGCCTCACTCCTTGCGAGAAATGTGTAAGGTAAGGTGATTTTATGGGATTCCGCTTTCGGAAGAGCATAAAAATAGCTCCAGGAGTAAAGCTCAATCTGGGGAAGAAAAGCACAGGGATCAGTGTTGGGAATAAGTTTGGTGGCGTGTCTATTAACACAAAAACCGGAGTAACGACGAGAGTTTCTGCGCCTGGTACAGGTATGTCCTACACCTCCCGCATAGGTGGAAAGCACAAGAGAAAAAGCGCCCGCTCTTCGGTTGCTGAGCACGCCCCCATACAAAAGCCATATAAACCTTTTTACAAGCGTGCATGGTATATCGTTTTAACTATTGTTCTTTTGCTGGGTGGGTTTGGCTGTATCCCTTCAAATATAGGCGCAGCAATATGTGGCCTTTTGATTGCGGCAGCGCTGATAGCAGGAGCTATTTGCTCTGCATTAAAGCATTGATAGCCAAATTCGGAGGAGGCTTTACACATGTTAGATGAAAAAGATTTGCAGGCAATCGCGGAAATGATGAAGGGGATGGAATCCCGCATCGATCAGAAGCTGGAGAAGCAGAAGCAGGAAATCCTGGACGAAAGCACCAGACGTACGAAACTATTGCTTGACACCGAGGTCACCACCCGGTTCAATCTTTTGGCCGAGGGACAACAGACTATCCTGGAGAAACTGGAGCGCCTGGACGACATGGAGGTCATGGACACTCGGATCACCGCCCTGGAGGCTATGGTGAAGAAGCTGAACCGCGAAATGGAGAAACTGAAAAAGGCGCAATAAAAACACCGCCCCCGGTGCTGGAACACCAGGGACGGCTCACATAGGGGTGATAAGGTTTGGCCGCCATATCACCCCTCTATTTTACCAGAATGGGGGGTAAAGTCAATGGATTATATCAGAAAAACGGCTCGCTACAATGGGAAAAAGTATGAAGCTACCGGGAAAACGGAGCTGGAGGCACTGCAAAAGCTAGCGGACAAGCTGGCCGCCGCAAAGCGCGGTGAGGAAACCGTAGGCGGCTCCATGACTGTCAACGCCTGGTATAAGCAATGGCTGGAGCTCTACAAGGAGCCAAAAGGGCTCACAGCTAAATCGTTGAAAATGTACGATGAAAAGTACGATAACTATATCAAACCCGCTATTGGTCACTTGAAATTGAAGGATGTTAAAGACGTGCACCTCCAGCGCATCCTTAACGGGCAGGCCGGGCGCTCTGCATCCCATGTAAAAAAACTGCGCATGGTGTTGCAGGAGATGTTCCGCAGGGCCAGGCAATCCCGCCTTATCCCATACGATCCCGCCGAGCTACTGGAGCTGCCCACCTATCACGAGGGGAAAAGACGCTCTATCACTGAGGATGAGCGCAAGGCCATTTTGGCTGTTGCTGAGCACCATCGGGCCGGATTATGGGTGCTCACATTACTATATACTGGTATGAGACCAGGAGAAACGGCAGCCCTTACCTGGTCAGACGTAGATTTTGAGCATAACGAGATACATGTCCACACGGCGCGAGAGAGCGGCGGCGAATCAATTAAAGGCCCAAAAACAAGCGCGGGCGTGCGGGATATTCCTATACACGCTGACCTCCTTCCCAAATTGCGGGATGCCAAAGGCAAGAAGTTCGAGCCGGTATTTCCAAAGGCTTCTGGCGGATACCCGGATGACGCAACTCTTTACCGCCGCTGGAAGTCCTTTCTCCGGGCCCTTGATATTTATATGGGCGCGGAAGTGTACCGGAATAAAATTGTCAAGAGCATGGTAGCTGAAGATCTAACGCCCTACTGTCTCCGGCATACGTTTTGTACAGACCTCCAGCGGGCGGGGGTACCGCTCAACGTGGCGAAGGAGTTGATGGGTCACTCTGATGTTTCAGTGACAGCAAATATTTATACGCATAAAGATGTATACACCCTGCATCAAGGGATTGCATTGCTAGATGGCACTGGTGGAAATAGTGGTGGAAATACAAAAAAGGCATAGCGGAAACAATTTGATTTGCAATGGATTTCAGTTTTTTAGCAAACTGCCTCTGACTCTGTATGTGAGGGTTCGAATCCTTCACCCGCTGCCAAAGAAAAAGGCCCTGAAATCCTTGATATTGCAAGGGTTTCAGGGCCTTTTGTTTTTCTCTAACATATAATCACAAAAACAAAAAACAGCATATTTATGCGCATAATGTGGTGGAAATGGTGGTGGAATTTCCCGCCTATTTAAATATTGTTGAACTGAGTTTTAATGTATATAATCAAAGAGTCGCCTTTGAGGTTTTTCCGAGTGGGCAAAAAAGTCTAGGCCCCCTGCTTTTGGGGGCCTAGATTTATAGCGCTCGTATTTTGCGCATTACACCCTCGTACACGCGAGGATTGACGGTGTGCAACGTGTCCATCAGGTCATCCATGATGGCCCAGGCATCGTGCTGGTCAACACCGGAGACAGCCCGCAGGAAATCACTGTCTCCATATTCCCCAACTACCGAGGAATCCTCGAGGGCTGCCGGAGCAGCGGAGTAGGATACCTCGTATGGTGCTGGATGCACCTCCCTGTCCATCCGATCCCGAATGGTATACAGGTTAGCAAGCTTAGCGTAGGCCGGGTAACTGCTCTCCCCATATTCCAGTCGGGCAATCTCAATATCTATCTCCTTGCGGTCAAGCAAAGGGGTCACCCCCTATCAATCCCGTTCCAGTTCAGTCATAAACCGGCGGATGGCTTCGCGCGCTCTCTCGCTAGATGTGTTCTCCATCATTTCGCGGGCCAGCTCCATCATAGACTCTCTGGCGTTGTGGTGGCTATAACCGTCCATGCGGCCATCCCGGCTATACCGTCCCATAGAGTCCCGCTTGCGTCCACGGTAGCTGGAGCCGCGGCCATAAGTACCGCGCATATCGGCCTCCCAATCGCCGGCCCGGCTATAGTCGTCGTCATCCTCCAGTGCACAGATTTTGTCGATATTCTTGATGGTGTCAGTGAGCTTGTGGGCCAATTCCAGGTCGCCCGCACCCAGTTCACCCTTCCGGGCCAGTTCTTCCAGCTCCATCTCGAATTTTTCTTTCAGCTCGTATAGTGCTTTCATGCTATCCTCTCCTTTCAGGCTACGCGCTCAACAATGAGGTTCGCGTTGCTGACCTCAATCGTTTCTGTGCTGATGTTGCGTACTGCCACCGTCACGCAGCAGCCGCGCGGAACCTCAACAAATACCGCAACGAATACATTAAAGAAATCGCCTACTGCGGCGGGGGTCACCGTGGCGGTAGCGCTGCCCAGGGGCTCCCCTTCAACGGCGATCGCCAGGGAAATCGGGCCTACTGCCCCACCGGTGGGAATCGCAATGTTCCCGCCAAACACGACCTTGTAGCGGGAGCGGCACTGGTTTGTCTGCCCCCGGAGGGTGACAATCCCAGCGCCATCCCGGTGGACAATGCAGTTAGAGCCACTGACAGGCGTCTCAGTAAAGGCCACATTCTGCCCGGCGGCCACCTGCTGAACAAATACGCCAGTAAATTCAGCCATAAAATCATTCCTTTCTAAAGTGGTCGAAATCGACCAGGTTAAAATAAGCGGCGAGGCTATTGCCCCGCCGCATGGTTCAAAATCGGCACGGGGCCGAACATCCAAGGAATCCTCGGAAGTTGATGTATTGGGTTTTAGCAGCCGCAGTTATTGTAGCCGCAGCAGCCGGTATAGGGGTTGGGCACCTGGTAGGCAGGAACGGGCATGGGGTTGATGCGGCGGATCAACTCGGCGGTCTGGGCTTCCTGATTCGCGGTAATAAAAGCATTCTGGGCCGCCTGAGAAGCCTGGAACTTCAGGCTCTGGTTTTCGGCCGTCAGAGTAGCAATCTTATCCTGAGTCAGGAAGTCCAGGATTGCCCGGGAGTTGGCGTTGGCGTTGTCGATGATGTCCCGAGTGGTGTTCTGGATGGTGTTCTGCGTAGCGCAGGCGGTAGTGGCAAGATCGTACCGCACCCCCTGAATCGCCTCCCGTGTATCGCAGCAGCAGGAAGCCAACTGAGCACCCAGGGCATTGAAGCCCGCCTGAGTCTGATAGCCTAGGTTACACACAGCGGTGTCCACACCGTGGAATCCGCTGGTCACGGCGTCCCGGATGGAGGTCTGGCCGTTCTGGAGGCCGTTCAGGGCAAAGCCCTCGTTAATATCAGCGCGGGTAGCCCAGCCCTGGAAACCGGGGCCATTGGTGCCACCATTGCCGCCGCCGAAGCCGCCGCCATAGCCGCCCCAGCCAAACATACCGAAGATTAGGAACAGGATAATCCAGGAGGCCCAATCGCCGCCCCAGCCGAAACCGCCGTTGCCGCCCTGATAGGCGGGCTGAACCGGCATCGTCATAACGGTGCCGCCGTCAGAAGAAAGACTCATACTGATTCTCCTTTGATAATTATTTTCAAAACCCGGCCGGGATTTTGATCATTTACCGAACATTCCCCGCATCCCGTCAAACATGCCCGACATCTGCTGGGCCTGCTGCTGGACGTGGTTTAATTGTTCCTGCGAGATTTTTCCGCTTGAGACCATTTCATTGATGATAGCATTGGGGTCTTTGCCCTTCATTTGCTGCATAAACTGTTGAAACTGCTGCATCATGTTGGGGCGGCCACCGCCGCCCATGACTCCGAAAAAGGGATTCATTCCGCATCCTCCTTCGCGTTCTTCTTTGCAGTTGTTTTCGGGGCCGCCAGCGCGTCCACACGGGCCGCCAGGGCCTCCAAATCGGCCTTTGTGGCAAACTCCACACCCTGGTCGGCTTGCGCTGTTCTGGATCCACTGGTGCGCTCTACGAGGTCATAGACCTTGATGGACGGTTTGCCGCTGGCATCCGCCTGCTTGAGATAGATGGTAGGTGAGTTGCTGTCCCAAAGCGCCACGGCGCTGTTAGGGGCCACCAGATAGGCCATTGCCTCCGCCTCCCCGCTCACCCATACCATGCTCTGGCCGCCGGCCTGAGCCTGCTGGGGCTGTGCCTGCGGCATCTGCTGGGGCATGGGCTGAAACTGCGCCCCCCGGAGCTGTGCAAGCTGATCCGGCATGGGCGGCTGGTAGAATTGCGGCTGCTGGTATCCATAGTAAGGGTAGCTCATGGGTCACGCCTCCTTGTGCCAGTAGTAGAGCGGTATCTCCCCGCCGCTGTCCCAGGTGTCAATCCAGTCTCCATTTTGCACGCACACCACATGCCCGGACAGGGCCAGGATATAGGTGCCTTCGGGATGCTCCGCGGCAAAATCGGCCACCGTGTAGCAGTCCGGGCAGGAGTTGGGTATCATGTCCCGGTCAAAGCCGCGGCTGCGCAGGTAGGCCCCCCACACGTGGTTGGCCGACGGCATATCCCGCATCATGTAGCCCTGGATGGCGACGCCCACATAGGTCTCCTCCCAGCTCTGTCCGAGGGCCTTTGCAATGGCTCGGATGGTGCAGTCCCCCACATTGCGTCCGTCTGGATTCTCATTGTGCTGTATGTATGCCATATTTTGCCTCCAGGCTGGCTACATAGTCCTCCAGCCCCTCGTCATCTCCCTGTGCCATGTACCACATCGCTGTTTCGGCGGCACAATCGCGGGACATGCCAGCGGCTACCATCCTCTCGATTAGAGTCATATCCAACACGTCCTTGTCCATAAAATAAGGAGTCCGTGAGGAGGGCGGCGACGTGTACCAACCCTGTATCCTCACGTCCTCCATGTCTATATTGTCGCATAAAATAACCCCGCATGGGTGGCATCCATGCGGGGTTTGTGTGGAATATATGTGCAGTTTGTTTGATTGGAACTTCATTAAACGCGAAAGCCACGATGCTTATAGCGCTATTAAAAGTTATCTAGGCGTTCCTGACATGGTTTTCCCATTGCACGCTTAAAAAGCCGGTCAAATTCCTCCCAATTATCTGAAGCTTTCATCAGCGCGATAGTCTGTTGCAACTGGTTATCCAAATGCTTAGCCCCGGTGTCTACAGTGAGAAACTGATGGTGTCTATACCGTCTTTTCTTCGTGCTATCATTCCGGGGATTTTTTTGTCTCAACTCAGCTAGTACCCCATCAGGCAAATATTGATAGATATACTCATTTGTTAGAGTGCCGGCATAAGATGGTTTTGCTTTGCCACGATAATCCCATCCCTTGAGACGGAACATTTGTTTATAAAATTCATCGGGAAAACGCTTCGTCCACGGCATAAGTTCCTCGCTGATGTAGTGACTCAAAATTTTCTGTAATTCTTGCCGATCACGATCATCCTGATAACCTGTAACTTCGTCAATAACAGCAATCAGACCCGTTTTCGCAAAAGCTGTCATTATCAAATACAGCCGATCCGCGACCTGCTGATTTGTAGCTGTTTTCAATGCGTCATCGTGCATAGCATCGACATATGCTTTGCAAAGGTCAACAAACAGAGATGCCTCGAATGGAGTAAACTTTGTTCCTTTATCAGAAACATAATCGGGCAGTTGATTGCGAATGGCACGCGTTAACCATTCCCTTAAAGGTTCACTCAAATAGGGGCCGATCCAATTTGCACTCAAGTTCCGAACTAAGGTCGCACTACTTTTCTCAGACAATCCCATAGCTCTAGAGGCTCCCCTGAGAGAAAGAACGCGCTCACCATTGTCCATAACATAACACTGGACAGAGATTGCGTCATCTTCAGAAATGTTCCAAGTACCACTATGAGTTGCGCGCGGCAGTTTTTCTTTTTCCATATTATCCTCCGTTCTATGTGGTGTGATGCTACATGCAAAAATTTTAACACAGTGCATCCCACCAGTCAACTATATTTTTTGTTTGGTTTATGGTGGCCTTTTTCGTCAGAAATTATGAAACCCACATAGAAAAAGGAGCCGGATTAATCCCCGGCTCCTTTTTTCGTATACAGTTGTTTTGCTACGTATTCAACCCTTTGGAATATGTATTTCTCGTGATCGCTAACTGTACTCCGATCCCATCCTAGCTCCGCCGCAACGTCAATCTGTCCCCACTTATCGATAATACGTCGCCGGGCAATCAGCTCATCATCCCGGTGGAGCGCTGATTCGCTGATCGCGTTCTCTAACTGAGAGCGCAAGAGTTTATCCAATGGTTCCGGTAACTTCGCTCTTGCGCTCATTCAGTCACGTCCTTTCGCCCTCCGGTGGCTCCGTGGGCAGCTTCTTCATGGCCTCGACCAGCTTTGCCGCTGTGCCATTACCATCTAAGGCATTATATGCCTTGTACATGTCCAGCACGTTCTCCAGTCCGTAGATGGGGATGTACCCCTTATCAGAATAGTGATTGTGCTCCGCGATGAGAGCGCGTCTTAGCAGAGTCCGCACGCCATGTATGAGGGCGTCGAGTTTTTGATTTTCTGCCTTGACACGCTTTCGCTCCCGTGCGGCGACCGCCTCGATGATAGCCACCAGGACGACCGCCGCGCCGGAAATCAGTGGGCCTACCCACTCCATGGGCATCAGCCCTCCTTAGTCAACTGCTTATAGACCTGATTGATACCAGTGGCCGCGAGGCCGCTCACAATGCCTACGGCGGCGGCGGTAAGGTAATCACTGGCCGGGAACTCGGGCATGATAAACATGCCGAGGATGCCCAGCGCCGCGCCAAACGCACCGCAGATGATGGGAATCCACTTATTGTCCAGTCCAGTGGCCTTGACCACCTGGCCGACGAGGAAGCAGATTACAGTGATGACCGCCACTCCGGTGATACCCAAAGAAGAAATGTCCATGATATGTACCTCCATCAAATCAGATTCAACCGATCCAGCACGACGGCCAACTCCTGCCGGGTCATATTATCGCGGGGCCGGGTGCCGTCCAGTACGCCCTTGTCCTTGGCCTTCTGCCACGCCTCAGCGGCCAAAACGTCCGGGGTATCCTCCGCGTTGTCCGCTCCCGTTTCGCCCTGCCAGGCCACGCCCAGCCAGTCACAGATTCCCTTTGCGGTGGCCTCGGCCAGTTTGTCCCGGTACTTGGTATCTTTGAGATACTCCACGTCGGTCTTATTGGTATGGAAGCCGTACTCAATCAGGCAAGCGGGGGCGTCGGTCTTGGCGAGCACGGTCAATTCGATGTTGTGTTTGATAGGCTCACTTCTCAAAGCCACCCCGGCGGCGTGGAACGCGTTGACCAGCTTGGATGCCAGCACATTGCGCTGTGCCGTCATGGGCCCGGCGCTGGTGTAGATTTCAAGCCCAGATCCGCTCGACCATCCTTTCCCCTGTCCAGCATTGGTGTGGATGCTCACAAAGCAATCCGGCTTTGCTTTATTGCTGATGTTGGCCCGCTCCGTCAGGCTGGGGTAATTGTCCGCCGTCTTGGTGAGCACCACGCCCACCCCCTGGGCCTCCAGCAACGGCTTGATACGCTGAGCCATGTCCCAGGTAAACTCCCACTCCTTGTATGTACCATCCGGGGAGCCGTTGACGTTGCCCGGCCCGTGTCCGGGGTCGAGGCATACAGCATACTTGCCCATAGGCTTCTCCTCCTGTTCCGGCGGCTCCTGGCCGCCCTCCGTCGTCCAGATACACAGATAGCCCTTGACCCGCTTACCGTTGCTGATGCGCTGGCCGTCCCCAAAGTCGCAGTTGGAGGAGCTGCCTGCGTCGAGGCCCAAGGCCCGCAGGTTGGCCGCCTGGTCGTACCGGCAGCCGATGCTCACCAGTTCGTCCCGCAGCGCCTCGGGGGTCTTGGCGTCGCGTGTGCCGTCGCCGGAGCAGTACAGGATCACCCGCGCCCCGGCCAGCAGGACGGCGGAGCGCCCCCGTGTGCCCCCGTACTCCGGGGAGTAGCTGAGTGCCTTACCTGGCTCCCTGGTGGGCGTCAGCAGCTCCACGCCGCTGATATAGGACGCTCTGCCTCGATCCGGGATCAGATCCATGCGGATGTCCTCGCCCGCGTCCCAGGTAAGGCCCTGGCAGTTCCATCCGGCGTCCGCCTTGACCGCGCCGTCAATCTTGAGGTTTCCGACGGGCCTCCCGGTGATTGTGTCATAAAACCAGGCGTTGAGGATATACTGGCACCCGCAGGCGGCCTTGACCTGCTCCATAGACCGCCCCCCGGCCTCCACCAGGGCGGTGCGGGTGATGTCCGCCCTGGTGATGACCGCTATGTACTTACTCATGGTCGCTGGGCTTCTCGCCGTTGATGGGGCCGGGGTCGGCGGCGTTCTCCATCAGCTCAACCATGCCCTGATAGTCCTTTGCGTTCCACAGGGCGGCCAGGGCCTTGACGTTACTCCGGCGCTTCCTGATCCAGGCGTTAAATTCGTCGTTCTCTGCGGCCAGATCTGCACCAGCGCCCAGGGCATTCCAGTCAGGCCGGAAAGCTACAGGCAGATTTTCCGCGCCGGGATGCTCCGCCCTGCCATGGCGGATGTTGTTCTGCACCATGTTGCCGCCTACACCCACATCCACATCGTTGGCGTTAGCGATCGCGTAGCAGGCGGGGGTGAGCTCGTTCCAGTTGATGTTTTTCATTGTGGTACTTCCTTTCATTTTTGATTTGTGATATACTCTTTTTGCCGTGGCGGCTCTTTATCCCTCTTGACCATAGATTTACCTCCCAAAGGATCTGTGATCAGGGCCGCTGCGGTTTTGTTTTACGTGATGCTGGAGGTGTCTTATGAATATCGTTGTGATCTGCTCCAAGTGCGGGGCTGTGTGCCCATACACATGGGTCAACGGTCAGCGCGAGTGGCTTTGGGAGGGCCAACAGTGTGAGAAGTGCGGCGCACAGGCTTGGGCCTCCCACGACCCCAACCGCGACTGGCGCACCGGGAAGCCGCTGGAAGCGCCATCCAGGTTTCTACCAAAGGATTAGCTTATACCGCCCGCACAGGGCGGTTTTTTATTTGGTTAGTTGAGCAGCCAGCTCCTGATACTCCTCCGGGGTGAGCCGGTCGGCGGCCAGGTAGACATCCATCTTCTCCTGGAGGCCGTCGGTGCGGCCCCGGTCAATGAGCAGCTTACAGAGGTTGTATACGGTTGTCATGGTTTCTCCCTTCTCAGTTGGCGGTAAGTTCCAGCACGCACAGCCGAGCCTCGTGCTCGGCCAGCATGTCCAGAGTGATGTCCTCTGCCGAGGGCGATTCCGGCCCTGACGGTCTTGTGTCCGGGGCGGCCTGTCCTGTTTCGGGGTTGTAGCGCCACCCCTGCTCTACATCGTCCTGTACCTCTACACAGCGCCGTGCAAATGCCTCACTATACCACTTCTCCGGTGGAAGTGCATATTCCGGAATAATTTCGCGGACGGTGTTATCCTCGTTCAAATAAACCGTTTTCATTCAGATCACCCCTTAGCATAAATCGCAACATATCCATTGCCACCTCGTCCGCCAATTCCGGATCTCTTTTGATTGGAAGAGTAATTGCAGCCGCCGCCAGCACCACCGCCACCGCCGCCTTTGCTGCCATTTTTACCATCGGTTCCATTTGCAGACTGGCTGGCCCCGTCTCCTCCATCGCCTCCACCGGTAGCCCCTCCGCTTGCTCCTCTTTCCTTGTTGGTGGTAGCGTTTCCATCGGCACCACCGCCACCACCGCCGGCCATATGTATCCCAATGATATCTACAAGGATGCCATCATTCCCCCGTTGTGTGCTCACCCCTCCACAGCCTGGGGTATCAGTTCTATTGCTGTCCAAATTGCCGCCAGGACGGCCAGGTTGTTCATTTGGTGCACCTTCTCCGCCCAGCGCTACAAGCCCGAAAGCGGTGGTACTGCCTCCATTGAGCCCCTTGTTTCCAGAAACGATTTCGTTTCCACCGTTCGGGCCCACTGCCATCCCTCCATCCCCTCCGTAGCCAATAATAATATTGTTGCTTTTGATTATATTGCTATTGAGAAAATGAGCAACAATCACCTCTCCTCCTCCTCCGCCGCCGCCGCCATTTCCTCGGCCGGATTGCTGGCCCGTTTTGCCCATTGAGCCAACGGCTCCGCCACCTCCAGCGCCAATCACAATCACAAAAACATCTGTGTATTGGCGGTCGAACGTATGGGTGTAGCTCCCTGGCGATGTGTATTCCTTCACCATGTTATATCCGGTTGAGCTAAGTATCCGACCGAGCGCCTGGTCAACTGTATGGTTCCCGGCTGAACCCCATAGCCTGGTTTCCGTGTTGTCGCTTAACAGATTCCCTTTGTTCAGAGGGGTTCCAAGCTGCGACCAGCCCGCATTGTTAATGCCGTTCAAGTCGATTGGGAACGTCCCCGCAATCAATGCCTGCAAAAATTCCTGATAAGTTGGATAGAGCTCCATGGCTGCCGCCACAGTTTTGAGATACCTGCTATTACCGTTTCCGGAGATAATTCCATCCTTCATGATTACACCTCTCCACAAAAGATTTCTCCGCTCATAAATGCAGAGCGGGCTAAAAGCGGCCTGAGCTTGTCAGTCAATACAAGTGCCTTTTCGATTCTGTTTGCTCCCGTATAAGTCAATAGGTCAATGGACGATGGCAGCTCTAATAGTTTAGCATCACCAGCAAGCGCCGTTCTTAGGGCCTCCACATTATCCAAGTAACGCCGCATCTGTTCCACCGTCGGAATATCTTCCTTTGCCCAGGCAATTCCCTGCTTAATGTATCCAGCCACGTAGCCCGCGCTCTTGAGCCAGCTATCAATATACTTCATGGCCGTATTGACCCGGTTGAGATCAGAGGCGTTGTATGTCCCACGGTCGTTCAGGGCGTCCACATCGGCCTGTGTTCGGTCGGTAACCATGCGGATGATGTAATAGCTGGCCGTGGTAGTCAGCCCCGCCCCGTCCTTGGCAACGACCGTGACGTTGTTCTCCCCAACCTCAAGATTCAGGAGGAAGGAAAATCGTCCATCCGGCCCAACGGTCGGGTGTCCCGCCACCGCCCCGTTGTCCATCACGGTCATGGTCACCGGAGGAGCGGTGGCATCGTTGGTTTGCCCCGTGATGGTAACCGTATAGGGATCCACCACTACCTCCTCGAAGGACAGCAACGCGGACAGCGCTGGCGGTACGGTATCTACAATGTAGTTTGCCTCCATCGTAGCTGTGTTCCCATCGTTGTCGCTGATGCCCGCCTGGACGGTGTGCGGCCCCTCCGCCAGAGCAGCCCCTGGCGTATAGGTGATGGTATACGTCCCGCCTGCGCCCGCCGTGACGGACACCTGCTCCGCCGGAACTGCCTTCCCGTCCAGCTTCACCATGGCGCTGTCCGGGTCGATACCGGAGCCGCCGTCGTTGTCCTGGGCGGTCCACGTCACCGCAGGCGTGTTGGTGGTCACATAGCCCGCCTCTGGGGATACCAGGGTCAGGATGGGCGGGATGGTCTCCCGCACCACCAACCGGAGGCCCGGCAGATTGTCCCCGTCTGTAGTCACCACCACGCCGCTGTCGTTGGTAGCCTCTACCGTTACGTCGTAATACCCATCCGGCTGACCGCCGGAGAATGTGTCCGGCGTGATAGTCGTCTGATAGGCTCTGGCGTCTTCGTTGTAGGTCAGCATGTACCACTGACCATTGAACTGCGCCCGCACCTGAGTAATCGCCACGCACTACACCTCCCCAGCCTGGACCTCGCCACTGTGCCAGAGGTCCTCCCGCTCTCCGACCTGGGCGTCGATGACTACGACAGACAGGACGGTGGGTAGCCCGACTGATACGGGGTTGGGTGCAAAGCTGGCCGAAATAACCAGCGGCGTCCATGTTTCGGACATACTCACCCCTCCTTATCCCAATAGATAACGGCACAGCCCTGCGCCCCTGCCGCTCCGGGTTTCCCCGGCTCTGGCTCGACGAGCACCTTAAATGTAACCGAACCGCCGCCCGGCCAGGTGTTGTGCTTATACACGCCATAGCCTGGAGCTCCACCCTTTCCTCCGGCTCCGCCATCTCCGCTGCCTGGCTTAGGTGATGCTACGCCGGTGCGGGCGTATGATTCGCCGCTGGCTACATCAGAGTAACCCTGTGGGTATGTATTACCGTTTGCGCTAGAGTAAGGGCCAAAAATGGTATTAAAACCATCAAAAGACACCTCAAATGACTGTTGTGGATTGATGTCGATGGTAGCTGTCCACACCTTTCCACCCACGCCGTCCGAACCATCTGCGCCGTATTCACCACGCTCACTATCTCCATATCCGTCTTCCGATTCCTGCCTGCCCATGGTGCCAGGCTCTCCATGGCCTCCGCCCTCCCCCTTGCCTACCAGGATAATCCGTAGCTGTGTGGCCCCGGCTGGTGCTGTCCACACGCCGCTGGAGGTGATCACCTCCATGCCATCATAAAGGAAGATTCCATCAGCCTGGAGCAGCACACTGGAGCAATTGCGGAGGACTCCATCCTGGAGAGATAAGTCCTGCTGTATTCTGCGGCCCGTGGTTGCGGTGCTCTCATTCAACCAGACCGTATCCACATCCCCAATTTCAGAGGCCGGGTCTCCACGGCCTACAATCTCTAGTTTGTTCCCACCGTAGGTGGACAGGATTGCCCGCGCAGCAGTCAGCGCCTGGGATTGCGTCTTAATAAACGGATTTTGGATGGATTTTGTCTCGTTGGAGGCAGTGGAGTTCCCGGATACCACATACTGGGTGTCGTTCCCATCGTTCAGCGTAAAAAACAAGGCGGCAATATCGGCGTTGGCTTTCATGGTCGGATAATCAATTAAGTTGTCCAGGGTGATTTTACTCCCCTGGTTCCACATGGGTTCGGCGGTCAGGTATCCGGTCTCTGCGTCCGCCCTGGGCCACGTACCCGTCGCCATGCAGACATATCTCAATATATCCCCGCATGTCATACCAACCACATCGTCAGCCACGCGGACGCTTGCCTCCGCGCTTGCGTAGTTTGGGTCTACCGCGTACATGCCCGCGAAATTTTCTCCCATCTGGGCCACTAGGGCGGAAATCCAGCCAGACAGGGTGGTAGGCAGGATGGACGGCGGGATAAACTCACGATCAGCCAAAAGGCCAACAATATCGACCAGATCCCACTGCATGGTCAGGCCGTTGTCGCCGGTTTTCCAGCCGCCGGAGTACTGATAAAACACGCCGGCTGGCTTGTACTCTACCGTGTCGTCCGAAAGCCGTACTCCTATAGAGACCGGGATGCCCTGGCGCTCTTCGATGGATTGGAATACGCCATTTTTGCTTCGCGGCTCAAAGCGGCGGCTCAAGTTGTCCATTTTGATGGTACATGTGCCATACGGTAGTGTCATACAGGATACGTCCCCCTGGTGCTTAAGAGAAAACACGGCAATCTCATTTCCCGTCCACTTCTCATACAGGCCCGGGATAATTTCAGGTATCCGTATACGGCGGTTTTCTTTCGACCATTTGGTCACCGTCACCCGAATAGCGTCCGGGTTGTTAACGGTGAATCCGTCCAATGCAATGCTGGACGCAGTATTGCCGGTCACTGTCTTGGTGTAGTAGGCCGTTCTGCCCTGCATGACCTCCACAGTAAAGTCGGCGGGCACTCCGTCCCAATCCGCTGATGGGAAGTAGATGGAGCACGCCTGAAGGATGGAGACATTGGAAAAATGCTCCTCTACCCACACCGCTGGGGAAAACACCCCATCCGCGCCGGACAGGGTATCCCCCAGGAAGCCGATATGATCGGCCCCATGGAGTGGAAACAGCTTGAACTGCCCGTTGAGTGCCCAGCGGTTAGCCTCAAGCGTAGCGTATGGAACAATCTCCATCTCCTTGTCGTGAATTTGCTCCGACTTGCATACGTTAGCCATGCCGGAGCTGGATACTGTGCCATAGGTAATATCCGGGTCAATAATATCTATGACTGCTTGTAAATAGATCCGTCTGGTGTCGCCCACAATCGCTGCCTGATACGCTGTGGTCGAACTAATCACTGGGTTTCACCTCCCTTAGTTCTACCGAGAAATCACCCCACATTGGGACGGGAACAAGGGTTTCTATTGGCTCTCCATCTTCGTCAACAATTTCACCCATAACTTGACGGCTCCACATAAATTTTGGATAGGTCAGCTCTGTTACCATGAATTTTGATGTGATCATCTGTTCAGAGTGCGGGGGAAGGAATAAACATGTAATGGCCTGTCCTCTCCCTTTTTCGCATGCGGAAAGCACGGAGTTCCTCATTTGATCCGTGAAATATCCATATTGGTAGCGCAAAACCCATACATTCCCGCGCAGTTCTCTTACAATCCTGCCGGTGACCATCTCCACATCTACGGAAAGCGGTTTTAACTCTGCGATATAGCCGCCCTTTTGGCTTTCCGGCAAGGTAACTGGTGTGCCTGTGGTATCCAATACAAGTTGATTCACGTGTTTTCACCGCCTTACGTTGGGTGGAGAATTGGCGTACCGTTTGCCTTTGCGTAGTTAGACAGGGGGCCAAGCAGATAGGAGGCGAATTTGGTGCCGTCAGGCATCATTAGATTAACTGTAATACTCCCTCCAGACATCCCTGCTCCCTGCACAGATGCTGAAACTCCGTTGACCATACCAGCGGACGCCACACCCAACCCGGACGACGCAAAGTCCACGCTTGCGGTGCCGAAGTCCATACCACCCTCGATATCCCGGCGGATACGGTCATATTCATTGTCCCAGCCCTGTCCAAGACCAAGAGCCATGTTTTTGCCCATGTCGGCAAACACCGTAGAGGGAGAGTGGATTCCAAGGAAGTCCTTCACACCGTCCACAATGCCGGAAAAGAACCCTGTAACCTTGTCGTAAATCCATCCAGCCATTTCCTGGATGCCCTTCCAGATCCCCTCCACAATGCTCTTGCCCACGTCAACAATGCCGCCAATCAGCGCCCCGATGCCCTCCACAATGGCGCTGATGATCTGGGGAAGAGCGGCCACCAGCGCGGGAATATTGGAAAGGATGCCTTCAATAAATTTCTGGAGCAGCGAAACGCCGGACTGGATGATTTTGGGTAGCGCCCTGGCAATGCCCGTCGTTATTGCGCTGATGATTTGCGGGATGGATGCGACAAGATCCGGAATTGCGCCGATGATGCCGGAAACTAGGTTTAAAAGGATGTTGATTCCCGATTCAATAATCGTCGGGAGGTTGTCCGTGATGAACTGGACAAAGGCGGTGATGATTTCCGGTAGGGCCGCAGTCATTTCCGGTATGGCCCCGAGGATGCCGTTCACGAGATTGTTCAGCAGTTCCGCACCCTTGTCAAGAACCGTTGGGAGCTGCTCTGTGATGTAATTCAGAAATTGTGTGATGATTTCTGGAATGCGGGACACCATATCGGGCAGACCCGTCTCAATACCGGTGGTCAACTGATCAAGAAGCTGCACTCCCACATTTAGGATTTGTGGAAGCGCCTCTGATATGCTTGTGATCATCGTATCAATAATCCCCGGAACTGCTGCCACCAGTTGCGGAAGAGCACTGACGAGCCCTGTCACAAGTCCAACAAGTAGTTGCGCCCCGCCGTTCACGATGGACGGGAGGACGGAAGCAATGAGCGTTGGTACCTCTGCCGCAAGAATGGGAGCCAATTGCTCAATAGCTGTCCCCATACCAGACAAAATCTGTGTGATACGAGGGACAACATTCCCCGCCACTGTCTCAGCGCTTGTCACAAAATTCCCGATCAGTGTATCAAGATCGGCGTTTTCGTCCGCAATGCCTGTTATAAGGTTTGTCCACGCCGATTTTGCCGAGGCAACACTGCCCTCAATGGTGCTGGCCGCCTCCGCCGCTGTGGTGCCCGTAACCCCCATGTTGGTCTGCACAACATGGATGGCCTCAATGATTTTGTCAAATGACACTTCATTGATATTGTTGGCCGTGGCGACAAACGCATCGCCCAAAACCCCAGAATCGTTAATAAGCCGGGCCATCTCTTCCTGAGTACCACCATAGCCTAACTTTAGGTTATCCAACATGGTATAGTTCTGCTTGGCAAACCCTTGATAGGCGTTCTGGATCATCTGCATGCTTGTGCCCATCTTGTTAGCGTTGTCGGACATGTCAGTGATGGCCTGGTTCGCCACCTCCGCCGCCTTTGCGGTATCACCACCTAAACCTTGCAGGAGTGAGGCGGAAAAGCTAGTCACGGTGTCCATGTACTCATTTGCCGACATGCCTGCCGTTTTGTAGGCGTTATCGGCGTACTGCTGAACAATATCAGCCGACTGCTTAAACAGCGTCTCAACGCCACCCACAAGCTGCTCATATTCAGCGTATTGTTCAAGCGAACTTTTTGTAAGAAATGCAACACCAGATGCAGCAGCAGTCAAAGCGGCCGCTCCAACCTTTGCCGCTGTTGCAAGGCCATTTTTCAGCTTATCCGCAAAGGACGACGTTTTCCCGCTGGCGTCGTCCAGACCCTTTTCATAGTCGCTGGTATCCAGGCTGATTTTTGCGAACAAATCAAATAGGTTCATCGGTGCCGCCTCCTTTCACGGCACCGCTTAGCCCTTCCCCATCAACGCTTAGACAGAGGCGATTTTTTGTTTCATGTGTGCAATTACTTCTTTCGGTGTTCTGGTTTCCTCCGGTTTAGGGCTTTCAATGTCCAGGTATCTGACCTTAATATAAGAACCGCCAGCGTATTTCGCCGTATTCTCGCCGATGATTTTCAAGGCATCCGTCACATACACCCGGTACGCCTGTTCCTTTGCCGCTTGATTGATGAGGGCAGGGAGCGACGCAAGAATAGCCCTCGCTCCCATGCCCCGAACGGCCAGCAGGGCAAGGATTACTCGCTCTCGTCCTCCTGCCAAAACGATTTGAAAAAATCCATCAGCTCCTTGTCCTTGAATAGCTCGCCTACCTGCTTAAGTGTGTCAATAAACTTCTGTTTCCTAATTTGTTCTGCTGTGGTTTCATTAAGGATTGAAAGCACACAGAACACATCCGACCGGTGGTCTTTTAGCAGAATAGGAGTCAGCTGAGCGTATTTGTTGGCTGCGAAGATGTACAGCTCAGCAACACTTTTCCCCTTGCTGTCAAACTTGATTGCAAGCTCATCCAAAAGGTCCTTGTCGCCCGTAATATTTGCGATATACGGCGTGATCTCGCAAAGGACATCCGCCGCCCGCTCGGTGCTCAGTTCAGAAATTTTCATCAAGCGCCCTCCAACGTAGCGTTACGGAAATTCAGAGTGAACAGGTCTCTCCCATCCACATTCACCGCAAATGTATCGCTTTGTTTCGACACTCGGAAAATAAGTTCCGGGTCAAACGCGATATTCGTCTTATCAGGAGAGGCCGTTCCGTTCTTTTTTAGCGTCATCTTCTGCCCTGTTACCGTCAGCTTCAGCGGAATATAATTTCCGCTCTGTTCTTCTTCAATAGAAGAAAAATCTGTAAAATTGTCAACATGCTTCAGCGTGCCCGTTACGTTTCCGCTTCCATCAATCTTTGTGTCAGCAGAGATCAGGTCGGAAACTGTCTTTCCCAACACTGTGTTCCCCTGCTCCATTACATTTGCACTGATGGTTGGCCCGGCGCTGTAAAACTCCATGGGCATGGTGTCCTGTGCGTCGATGGACACATGACCCGTCAGTTCCACGGAGACCTGACCCTTACCGTTCTTCGTGGTCTGTAGGGTAAATCCGCCGGTGGACAGTGCGTTTTTTAGGCACACGGCCACCATGCCGCCGTCCGCCCGGTCGCCTACCCACCACAGGTCGGAGAAGTCTGTCTGCTTGAGGTCACGCCGGGGCACAATCTTATTTCCAGTCACGTCAGCCGCTCCCAGCGACAGCCGAATGGATTCCGGGGACGTGCCCAGGGAGGTAAAGGACATCATGCACTCCCACCCGTCCAGGTGCTTCAGCTCCATCATGTTGGTAGGACAGTTGTCCACATCCTCGCCCATGTCGGAGTAGGTTGGGACGCAGGACACATTGATGCCGCCAGTGGTGGGACAGATAATATCCTCGTCCTCGGGCTCCGTGGGAGTGTCAGGGGTAAATGCCTTTAAAATGACACCCGCGTCAAGCTGGATTTGCTCAAATGTATCCTGCGGGATTTTTGTAAATTTGCCCATGTAGGCCTCCTTTCAGCTGAATGTCAGATATTCAGCGGTAATGTTAATGTAGCGGCGTTTGATTGCCGGCTCGTCCTGGTACACAAGGCTCTGACACCACGGAGACCCGCGTTTCAGCCAGATGTATCCCTCGTCGCAAGGGATATATACGCCGCCGTAGCCGATGCGCCTGGATAATTCCTGCGCCTTTTCGTCCGGGATAGCCTCGCTCTCCGTTCGGAACCACAAGTTGACCGTCAGGCCGATTTCCCCGGCGTCAAAAGCCCCGTCCGTGTACTCGTAGGTTCCGTATGGCATAACCACATCGTCAGGCACCGAGGACGCCCGGTAAAAGGTCATGAACTCGTTGAACCAAGCAAACAGGGCTTTGTTTTTTGTCATACTGCCCCCGCCTCCTGCCATGCCTTATAGATTTTCGGACCCTGTACTGCTATCCAATCCACCATTTCCTCATTAGTGGCCCACGGCCCATCAACAGAAAATGTGTTGCTTCCAAGCCCACTTTCATCAAAGAACGCATGGACTATTTCATGGCGGAGCGTTTTTTTCTCAGAGGCGGAAATGGTTTCTTTTGTCTCATGCTCCCATCCTTTGTACGTGGACATATCGCAAACCACAATTTTCTTTGTTAGCCAATCACAATACCCATCAATGCTGCGCCGCTCAAATGCTTCATCTTCGGCGTACTTCTTGATTTCGATGGTGTATTCTGTTCCGAGAACATTCACTATCATGTGGTTAGCGCCCACCTCTCCGCAGTGAAGTATTTTAGCGGCAGCGTGGAGGAACGAGGGGCCTGCTTATCCTCTGGGTTGGAGGTCACGCGGTACGTCTCCCCGGTTGTCTTGTCCTTGAATACGTCGTTGTACTCAATAGGCACAGCCTTGTCCACCAGCGCGGAGTAGAGGCTTGTCACGCCCTCCTTTTCCGCTCTCCGGGCCTCCATAGAGGTGTCCAGCGCCTGATAGTTGGTAAACTCCGCGCCATCTGTCCACTCCACGATGTACCCGCCTGCACCGTCTGGCACGCGCTTTTTTTCCATCAGCACGCATGGATGGGCAAAATCGTCTAACAAGCTCATATAATCCCTCCAATCCTCCGCCATGCGTTCAGTCGGCTTTTAAATACATCCTGCCAGCCAACGACTACACCGCTGGCGTTGGTGGCCTTGCTGTAGGAGTAGCCACCAAACGATTCCGACGTGTACGGCCCTGGGGTTCCGTTCTTTTCGTTCCAGGCCGCTATTTCCTCGCTTAGAGTAATAACAGCCTTTGGGACCGCCAGCGCCCATACAGCGCCAGTGAACGTCTCTCCGGTCATGTCTGTGGCCGGGTATTGGTGAAGCCCGTCATTGAAGACAGACCCCACCACCCTGAAATACTGTCCTGTTTGCAGAAAGGGCAGCGTGAGCCACCCGTCCTGCACCGTGAACTCTCCGGTGTGGATGCCGTCAGGCACCAGAAACCAGTTGTTCAGGCTCTGCAAAACTTCTTCCAGCATCACGCCGCCCTCCTTTTATCGTTTTGACCGGACTTTGGCCTTGCCTTGTGGCTCAAAGGTTGCCCCTGTAAAGGTAAATTTCACCACGCTGGAATCATCAACAAGCACCTCGAAGGTGTCATCCTTGCTCACCCTGAAAACAATATCTGCGTCAAACGGGATGTTTTCCTTTGTGGGAGAACCGTTTTTCTTGAATGTCATTTTGGCCCCTGTCTTGGTCAGGTGGAACGGGAAATAATACCCGCTCTGTTCCTCCGGGACGCTGCTGAACTCTGTATAGTCAGAGACATAATGGAATGTCCCAACCACAGAGCCATCAGCTTTTACCGCCAGATCATCACCGACCAAATCGGAGACCTCTTTCCCCAATAGGGTCTGACTGCTGGGGAATAGCGTTAAGGTGTCAGACCCTATTAACCCCCCACCGAAACAGTAATCTTGGCAATTCCATCCAGATACTCAGCCCACAACTTCATGCCCATAATGGCGTAGCTCTCGCCCACAGCCGTGCTGTAATTACCCTGTGCATGGAAGCCAACGAGGTTGGTTTCACCCTGCACGGTGTAATTCAGCCCAAGCCGTGCAAACTCGCTATCGTTAGGATCGACATAATAGAGGTTGATGTTCTCTACGGGAGTAGCAATCACGGTGTTCCGCGTAATGGCGGTGTTGCCGGAAACAGTAGCGGGCAGAAGGAACAGGGTGGAATATCCCATGAAGTCCTTGACGTAGTTGATGCCGAACTGAGTCTGCACAGTGATATCTGCCGCGCCCAGATAGTCATAGGCGTCCAAAATGTTGGCAAATCCCACGACAGAGGTGACGTCCTTCGCCATAGCCGCAAACTTGTTGAGAACCTCACCCTGGGCCTTCGCAAGCGCAGCCTGCCAAGTGGTTGCCGTTCCGGTGAGGGAACCAGTGTTTAGGAATGTGTAAAAGTCCCCCAACACCACGTTCTGAAGCTTGGTGAGAAAAGCGTCATCGCTCTTTTCTACGGCAATTTCTGCGCCATACTTGTCCACGTCCTCAATGGGAACAGCCTTTGCGTATTTCTTGATGGTCAAATTGTCCTTAGTAGCTTTGGTGATAGTCGCCTTGCTGTACGGAATCACTTCACCAGCGCCTACATTTCCATCCTCTAAAGTGACATCCGCTGTATAGGAGATCAGCTGAGTGCCGGGTGTCTTGCGGATTGGCCGAGTGATTCCCAGGATCGTCCGTAAAGCGATCCAGTTGTCGCCGAACCGGGTGACAAAGTCTTCTTCACGAGCCGAAACACTATTATATTCATTAGGGAGAGAGTCACGAGGGTTGCTGATGCTTTCAACTTTTGTAGCTGCCATTCATTTCAATCCTTTCATGTATTGTGATTTTCTATGAGCGCCTTCTGTCGCTCTGCCGCAGACAGTACATACCGACCATGATCGTCCTTCTTGTAAATATCCGCTTTTGTCATAGCGGTTCCGCCTCCATTTACAGGAGGCGTGGCAGTCTGTGCGCCCTGGGTGGTTGTGGTTTGGATGAAATCCGCCCACTCGTTCTTGATGCTGGCAGTGAGTGTGTCCATATCCTTAATAGCACCATGGTCATCCAACTCCACACTGTCCACATCGGACACTTTCAGCACGCTTTCCAGCCGCTTTTCGCTTACCCCGGCCTGCTTCAGGAGCGCCCGGTAAGCCGCTTCCTTGGCCGCTCTGGTCTCCTTCTTGGTCTGTTCGCTCTTGTAGCCCTCAAATTCCTCTTTGACGGCCTCATACTTGACCTTCCAGCTGTCCTTTTTACCAGCTTCAAGATCAGCCTGCGCTTTTTCCAGTTCCCTTTGGACACGGGGCAAGGCTTCCGCGTCGGCCTTGTACTTTTCAATTTCCGCATTCATTCGGTCAGCAATCGTGGTGTGCTCCTCGATGATCTGCTCGATTTTGTCATCCTCAAGGCCCAATGCTTTCAAAAATTTTCTCGTAAGTGCCATGACACTATCGTCCTTTCCTTCGGGGGCAGTCCTTCGCCCATGATAGTTTTATAAAAACCGCATTCCTTCGCGGGTTTTATAAAAAGAAAAAGCGCGGGCAGATACCGAGATTTCCTCGATATCCACCCACGCTCGGGTCTTCCGCCTCAACGCTTAGAGGCGGGAGCAATATTTATTTTTCTATATATTCTTTCAGCGCTGTTAAAATAAACTCCGTGACGCTCACGCCCGCCGTTTCCGCGGCACGTCGGATTTTTGCGCCGGTCTCCTTGTCTGGCCTTATTGTGATGCTGTCCCTTTTCCGATTGAATTTTACGCTGGCCTTCGTCTGTGCCTCACTTCCCATAGGTGTACCTCCTTTATGGGAAGTATACCACAAAGAAGTATATAAGTCAACTTATATATAATACACAAATAAGTCTACTTATATTTGTCTAATATGCGGATTGAAATATAAGTCTACTTATAGTATCATATACTCGTAAGGCAGAGATACAAAGTCTCTTACAGAAAGGAGCGAGGTGAATGAACGAAGTGAACGTGACCGAGGCGTTGCTGAAAGCAATCCTCGAACTCATTGAGAAGTGCGAAACGCTGGAAGAACTCAGGGAAAGCGTCAAGCGCATCATGAATGAGTAAAAAGTGGGGCGGCTGAGTTAACCCAAAGCCCACCGCCCCACACCACCAAAGGTGAGCCGGGAGCCTTACCCCGGCCACCTTGATTATAGCAGTGTAAGGCAGATAAATCAAGGCCACAGGCCGGGAGGGAAAGAAAATGTTGAACGGTATCATGATTGTAATTAAGGCTTATCTGTCTGAAATGGGTATTGATTGCCGGGTAAATAAAAATCAAATTCAGATAGCTGAGACAGGCACACGAGGCGGATATGATACAGTTATCACCTACTACACTAACAAGACCGCTGGTGTCAAGCTGTATATTGATTATGATTTGAGCCGGGGCATAGAAAACGAGATACTTTCCTTTTAACCCCATCCCGCCCCGGAGGTCACGATGGTACCCAATCCGCCCCCTAACCGGGGCGGGTTTCTTTTACCTCTTCCCGCTTGATATGTATAATTTTAACACCATCTTTCACGGGAATCAACTCTATTCTGTCCCCTTTTGCGAGAACGGCCTCAATGGCTTTGATTTGCCTTTCATCCATTTTTTATCTCATCCTCTATGATGTTCCTGTAAGTTTGCGCATGGTCGGCCACCGCTGGTTTGAGAAAAGGCTGTGCTGGATTTCCCGCCGTCCAGTGCCAGTTGCCTTCGTCGTCCTGGTAGGTCCATGTCGTGGGCCGTCCTCCTTCTGTATATCTGCCTGTGCCCAGTTCCACATAGGGCGCATACTCCACATTGGTTCCGATGTAAACGGTGCTTTCACCATCGTCCACTTGATGGGTGATGCTGTTACGGAGGTTGCCAGTGTCAACAGGAGTCAGGTCTTTGGCATACCCTTCCGCCTGTTCACCGCACCGCTCTAGTGCCCGTACAACGGCGTCATGCATGGCCTCCAGCACTTCGGCGCTGTAATCATTGAACACCACACCGCCCAAATCAGCCACGGCTTTTCACCCACCTTTCCCACTGTTCATAGGTCATTTCCTCCACGACCACATTTCGGCCTGTTTTGGGGTCACGGACGCGCATCTTGCGCGGCTCCGCTTCAATACCAGGTGCTTCTACCGTCCGCAGGGTGCAACGGCAGTTATAGACATTTGCAGGCTTGGCCCGTGGGTCTCCCGGATATCGTATCTTCCCCAGTTCGGAAGTAAACGGCTCGTCCCATTCCACCGTCTGCCCGTCCAGCTTCTGGTGGCTATGCCGTGTACGTCCATCCTTTGTGGCAACCCAGCGTTTTCTAACCTTGATTCCCATATCAGAAGCAGTTTTATAGCTATCCATACGTCCGGCGTTCTGCGCCCCTGTGACAGCTGTTCTAGCCGCTCTCACAGCGCTGGCGCGGTTCATCTCGCTCACCCTGGCTTGCAGGTCGGTGGCGATCTTGCCCACGCTCTTGCCCTGTAAAAGCCCGCTGGTGACGCTCTTTGTAATCTGCTTCTTGCCCCACTTGAGGTCAATGCCTCGCTTGAGAGCCCTTTTCTTCGGGTAGTAGGGCATCAGGTCAGGCTCTTCCACGATAAGCCGCTTCACAGTGGCTTCGTCCCATAGGGTAAACCCCACGTTCCCGGCCACCCGCTCGATGGTGTAAGCGGCATAGTTGCGGTTGAGTGTGTAAATTCCCGGCGTGACGTCGTTGACATAGGAAATGGCAACCTCATTAGCCTTTGTCATGCGCTCGGCAATCTTTTCCAGCAGGTCTTGATACCGTTCCCCGCGCCCGATCTGGTTAAACCGCCATCGTTTGTAATCGTCCTTCGTCCAAACCTTGCCGTTGACTTCGGTGCCGATTAAGGCTTTCATTTCCTCATCCCGCTTGCGGAAGATCTCAAAATAGGCTTTGACGGTTTCGTCCAGCTCGTCCCGCGCTTCCCGGTAAATCCGGGCAATGCGGCGCTCCAGGGCAACAAGCTCCTTATCCGTCCACTGGTGCGCCTGATCCGGTTTCGGCATTCTCCGTCACCTCGGTTTCATCTTGTGGTGGGAACTCTGGTTCTTCCTCAACCCGCTCTGTTTCCTCCGCGGCCTTGCGCTCCATCAGGGCATCGAACTGGTCGGCGTCGCCATTGATGGTCAACAGCTTCTTTGTGATATACTCGTCATCGTAGTAATCCGCACCCATTAGGATGGTCTGAGTTTCTTCCAATCTGTTGATGATCTTACTACGGGTGTAGCTCGGCTCGTCGTCAATTCCAGCAAGTTCCAAAATCCCAAGGATAAACTCCGTCACGCTGGCTTCAAAGTCATCCACTTTCAAATCCAGCGGCGTGTAGCTGGCTGCAATGGCCGTGGCCGTCTGATTGCCCGCAGATACCGCCGTGCTGTCGAATGCTTGAAAATCCTCGTACAGCTTGCGTTTGAGCATATCTATAGTGGCGCTTGTGCCGTTGAACGGAGCCTCTATGGTGTGCGGCTCGGCGCTCGCACCCTCGTCGCCCTCTCCGCCGGCGTGGACAACATGCGTAGTCCGCACGGCATCCAGAAATTTTGCGTCATCCATATCATCCATGCCGCCGCAGTTGGTGAGCACCCAATAGATCAGGTTGCCTTCATCCACATTGTTGACCATGTTGGAAGTGCACAAGTCCAGCGCGTCTATGGTGTTCCGCTTTCCCGTCAGTTCCGAAAGCGCATCCTCGCCATTTTTCAACGGAACAATTGGAAACGTCGGATAATTCTGCCCATCGTAAATTTCCGTGCCGTCTGCCGCAGAGGTGCGCATGCGCAGAATATAAGTGCACTTATCCTTCAAAACCGTCATATCTTCGCCTCTGCGCTGGATGTAGTCCGTGTAACCGTCCACCTCGTACAGCGTAGCCCGTAGGGGCTTATCATCCGCCACCTTCCAGAACCGGATGCCAGCCATCAAAGCGCCGTTTTCCTCGTCGTAGAGCGGCACAAACTCCCGCAGCTTAAACACTTCCAGATGATCGAAGTTCCAAAATCCAAAGGACACACCAGCGATAAGCGCATACTTCCCGGCCCGCACCATTTCCAGATCAAACTTTTTCCCCAGCCTGTCTTTTGTGGCAGTCCCGTGAAATGTTACGCCGTTTCCCAGCAGATAGGAAACCTCCTGCTGCACGTCAAAGCCAAAAAAGCTGCTTGCGATCTTGTGGTTGGCCGTGTACATATCCCGGCGCGCCCGGCCCTGCATGTCGTATATGATTTTTTCATAGCGGTTAATGGTCGGGTTTTCGCCATTGAAGTACAGTTCGGCATCCACCGCCATCTGATAGGCCCTGCTGCCTTTGTGTTCGTTGATCGCCCTCCAAATAAATTCCATGCGAGACTTTTCATCTTCGCCCAAGGCAAGCAAATCCTGATATGTAAGCAAAAAATCACCTCCCCCACAGCGGGATATATTGCGGCTGGCTTGCCTTACGTACCTTGTGCCGCAGAATCGTCATTACAAAATAGCGAATATCGTCCATGGCGTGGTCGTTCTCCTTGATTGCCTTGTCCTCCGTGGATTTATCGTCCCAGCGGTATAGCCCAAACTCACGGATACTGTCCTTGCAGGAGCGGTGAACTTTGATCGTCCCGTCCTGAATGTAGCGGCTGGTGGTGACGATGCCGGGAACCACATCATTGACCGCTTTTTGTACCCGGAACCGCCGATGCCGTCTGATGACCTCGATAAACGAAGCTGCCGATGGGTCAACTACTACGGATCGCACCGGCAAATCCACAGCCAGCTTCTCCAATTCCGTGTAGTATTCCTCATCTGTCTTGCTGATCTGCTCCGTCCGCCCGGAATAGTAATACTCCCGGATTCTGGTGGCGTTTTTGCCGTCCCAGCACCACAGCCCGGCGGAAAACGGGTTCAATGTGCCATAATCGCAGGAGATATAGTATTCTCCACTCTCCGGAACCTCGCCCACGATGTTGTTCTCGCCAAACATGGGGTAGATTAGTCCCTCGGCCAGTGCCCACCGCCCCAAAATATACCGGTCATAAAAAACCGTGCCCAGATACTCCCGTTTTAGGTTCTCCACAAAAGCCTCTGGGAGAAACGGGTTGTCATCAATGGTGTACGTCTGGCTAAAAATATCCGCTTTGCTGTCCAGAAACACTTTCAGCCAGTGATTTGGCCCCTGTGGATTGTACGTACCATCAAAGCATGAATACGCTTTATCCAGGCGGCTTTTCAGCAGTTCAAAGACTTCCTGGCTCCAATCTGCCACCTCGTCGCCGTAGCAGTATTTGATGGACGCGCCGCGGATTTTCGAGACCTGGGAAACCTTTTCAGCTCCAAGGCAGTAGCACTTTTCCCCAAATATCCACGCCGTATTGTCGCTGGAGATCGTGCCAACAAGAGCATCACCATAGATCGTTCGCATAGGCTCAAGCACATTCCGCTCAATGGTGGACTTGGTGACTCCAAGAATGACCGTCAGCCCGTCCTTCCCTGCGCGCTCCCGGATGCGGATTGGGATAATCCACCGAAAATCAAGGTATGTTTTCCCCGATCGAGTTGCCCCTCCCTTAAAGTTCCAGCGGCGATGCCCCTTTCGGACAAATTCAGTTTGTTTCAGACTTAACAGCATCCCTAAACTCCTTCAACAGCCCGTCCAGTTTATTCAAACTGTCGTTCCCGCTGGCTGTGTTCTTTGTGGCCTTGTCAACGATAATCCCGAAAGAAGTGGCGATTTGAGACAAACTGGCATCACTTATCTTTTCCGGGTCTGTCAGCGCCATCAGGTGGAGGTCGATCGCTTCCTGCATCTTCTCTTTGCGGGTCTCCATGAAGGCCAACATATCCAGCGCGTTCTGCTTCTTTTTTTGTTGCGCCTTTTGGGCGAATCCTTCGCAACCTAACACAACACGCTTAACGGTATCTTTGGAAACCCCATTGATTTTCGCCGTGGCGTTATAGCTCTCGGTCTCCAGATAATCAGCCACAATTTTCTTTTTTTGCCTGTCCGTCAGCCGTGCAGCCATGTCACCACCTCTCGCCTAAGTAGAGTCAAAATCATGTCAAACGCCCACTTTCTTTTAGGGCCATATATATAACCCCTACGGGGTTAATATATTGGCCCGTAAAGAAAGTACACCATCGCCGCCTACTGTCGAGCTCTGGCTCGGATACGGCCAGCCGTCACAGCCTGTTAAGCGATACACACGTGTGGGTTGATAGCCACCCCCGTCTCCTGCAACTGCGGGGCGGCATATAGCCGGTTTGGACACATCCGCCCCGGCAAGCGTACTCCGGAGAGATACGCCGCAATTCTGGTAGCCAGCTGTGGAGTCGAACCACTATCCTGCGGGTCAAAGCCGCCCGCTCTGCCATTGAGCTATCTGGCCGTTTATGTGCGCTTCCCGCTTAAATTGTCACACCCCGGTCTTGGCGGCGACATCATGATTAGCCACTCGCAGGGTAGTTTTCAGCGGGATAGCACGGTTTTGACTCTCAAAGGTTGCCATTCCACCCGGAGTCAGCCAGTTATGGCTACTGGCAGGCCGCTGGTGATTTCACTGGCAAGATACGCGACCCCGATTCGCCAGTATAGTGTCTCTCCACAGTCATTTGCCGCCCGAGGGGTGCGACCCCTCATGCCCCGAATAGTGGGGTGGTGTTCGACCGGCGGCATATTGCACACAGTAGGGGCAGCGGCGGCTGAGCCACTGCCCCCTCTGCGTAAAGGAGGAAAAGGGGGCGGAAAGAAAGTGGGAGCGCGAAGGCATACGCCCCCACGCTCCCATTTTCGCATAAATTCAGGTTGTGATTCCTCAAAAAGGAGGAATTATCAAATTCTTCTGTGAGACGATAAAGGTTTAACTACACACGGATAGTCCGTCCTTCCGAGCAAGTAATCTGTCGACACTTCGAAATAGTCAGCTATTGCCTCTAGTGCATCTGACCGAGGCTTTCTTTCTCCAAGTTCATATCTTCTGATTTGGTCAGACGATATCCCACATAAATCAGAGAGTTTATACCGGCTCAACCGGTTCCTTTCTCTTATTCGCCTCAGCCTCTCCGGGAACTCGTTCAAGGGCTATCCCTCCTCATTCTTTCCGCCCTCCCCGTCCATCAAGTCAAGAATGTACGTTTCTAAAGCAGATTCGACATTAAAACTTCTGGAAAACAGCTTCTTCTTTTTCGTCTGTCGAAAAATCGTGATTGATATGCCAACCGTATCATCAGGGACTTGGAGCTTGTACTCTTTCATTGTCCGCCCTCCCCGTCGTGGATGCTGCCGATGACTTCACTGTATACTCCCACTTCCTCCATATCAAACCAGCACAGGGTATCAATATTCGGTTCCGGGCCGCTTATATGGACAAGTTGCCAGCCCCATGTATAGCCTCCGTTTGGATTTCCAAACTCCACACGGCCCACCCATTCATAATTATTCGGTCCATCTCGGAATTTGAGAATATCGCCATCAAACACACTCTTTCTATTGCTATCGGTCAGGCCGGTGTACTCGCAGACTGTGGAGGGGTCAACATTGAATACACCGCCGCTGTCATCCGGGTCGGTTGGCGGAACATGGATGTACCACGGGGAGTAGTCGTCACCAATCTGAATGGCTGATGGATGGCGCACAAGATACCCCTCCACCCACTCTCCATTATCCAGCCGTTTGGCTTTGAAAAGGATTTCTCTCATTGGGCACCTCCGATGATCTCGTCCAGTAGGACTTCTTTACCCGGAGTCAAAGATGGAAATTTTTCTTCCCGAACACGGCCAAGCCAAAAGGCCCCGCACCATACCCCGACATATCCAAACTCTTTCTTGATGCTCTTTGCATCCTTCCACAGGCATCTGATCTCTTGCGCCACTTCCACCTCCTGCCCCGTCCAGCGGGGCTTGCGGATGATGCGGTCTGGGTGGTTGATAATTACAGCCAAATCATCCTCATTGTAGCAAGGGTTCCAGAGATCTCCCGTCTTATAATATCGCTTCCCGTCTGCTCCAATCTTGAAGGCGCCTCTATTTACCTGATTTGCGCCGAAATCGTATGTAAATTCTTCGCCTACCTCAACACCCAGCACCTGCGCAATTCTTGGTTTATTCACTTGTTGTCCTCCTCCTTGATTTTCAGGTACTTTTCGATGGCTTCGTCTAGGTTGGCCTCCCCCTTTGTGTATGGCACCCAGCAAGTGCCGTCCTCTTTCTTGTGTTGGCAATCCTCGTTCTCGTCCCAGGAGCAGCAGGGGCCTCTGTGAGCACAGTCGCAGCACATACCTTCTATGTCGTTGGTTTCCTTATGTTTTGCCGCCTCCGGCCCTCCATCCCGTTCCATACAAAACCGAATATATTCCTCGATAAACTTCATGTCATTTTCGGTGCCCTTGATTTTCCCCTTCCAGCCACAGGAGGGGCAGTAGAAGATATCTCCGCGTCCTCCATTTCCGCAGTTTCTGCCGCAGTTAGGGCACTCAGCGTCCATAAATATCAGGCTACTCATGGTCGGCCTCCTTTCTCTGGCCGTAGGAGCAGAAATCGTCTGGATCGGTTTCATCCTCCCCGATGTAATGATTCATTAGTGGGCAATATTCTGTTCCATGTTTTACGCACTCCCGGCACCTTACCACAGGCACGGCGTCGATGGTGGGCAGGCTATCAAACATCCGCTGCATGACGGCTCCAGTCACCCCATCACCACCAAAGCACTCTCGTGCATTATCCGCATCAACTAGTCTCATACTCGTCCTCCTTCTCCTTTTCCTGCTCCCTCCGTAGTGCGGCCTCGGCTTCTTTTGGGGTGTCCCCAAATACACACCCGTTGTCCATATCCTGTAACACATTGATGGCGCTTGCATAATGGGCTTTTGCCGGTTTGGGGAATCGCGCACTGCACATATACACCCATCTCGGAGGCTTGAATGGCAGCACCACGCACCGCCCTTCATCGTCGGCCTGCTTGAGTTCGCGGAGGCGGTCAGGCGTTATGCCAAGGGCTTGCCCAGCCAACTTCAAAATAGTATCCTCACTAAATGTTTGTTTGAAGTCCTCCGGCTCCAAGCCAGTCTCCTCATAGGCGGCGAGGCGGTCTGCGACTTCTCCGCTGTACTCTGTGTCGCCAATTTTGAGCCGCCATTTCCCGCCGTCAAAGTATGTCAACCGTTCCATGTCAGTCCTCCTTCTGGCCGCGCCATTTCGGCTTGCAATCAATCCCCGACCCCAGTTTACAATCCAATCGGACATACGGCCTTTTGTGTACCTCAACGGCATTGGCACAAATCTGGCAACCTTCTCCGCTGTACCACATCAGTGCCTCCATGTCGCCGACCGCCGCATCCCTCTCCCGTTTTACCCGCTTCTGCTCGGCCCGCAGCTTCTCGTTTTCGGCCTGGAGCGTACGGACGAGTTCAACCGCCTCTTTTGCTCGTTCTTCTCCGCATACAGGGGTAAAATTGCAAAGGATACCAAAGCATACTGCGTTTATATCCAGCTTCTCAATGTCCATTGTTGCCCTCCTCCGCTGGCTGCTGGAGCCACGCCAGCCACCCATAAACCTCTGCACAGGCTCCTCCACCCTCGTATTCAAGCCATCTCGCCAAATCTGCGTCGCTCATGGCCCGGATGCGGTCGGCGTTGGACAAAATTCGTCCTGGTTTGTACTGAGGGCACCAAGAAATTCTGGCCGTTGTACCGGCGTTATTGCAGTCATTTTTGCAAGTAATGCAAATCGTTTTCATGCGTTTTCCTTCCTCTTCGGCGGCCCATCAAAAGCCATCCAGTATTTGTCGTACAGATCCAGGCTAAACGGTTTGATATGCTTGCAGTATAGGTACCCGTCCTTCACGCCCTGAGCAATCTCCAAACCGCCCCATTGGAGTTGCGCTATGCCTGCTCCCTCAATGTAGATTGCGGTCTCCTGGGTGATGGATTCTAGCTCTACGCGGGTATATTGGTGTCTCATGGCGATACCTCCGGCGGGCGGCGGTAGGCAAGCCATCCTGTGCCATAGTCATCGTAAATTGCAAAGGAGGTTATATTTTCACACCCGTTTGGACCGACGATCATCCAACTCCCCTTGGCCGAATCGTTCTTTGGACAGCACCACACCGGCTCATCATCCATCTCCCGCAGCTCCTTCAGCGTCAGCGGCTCGTTCGGCTGGGCAGCTTCCGCCAGATTTTCCATTTCCGCAAATTTCTTTGAGTAGTCTGGTTTTTCCAGCGTATACCCAGCAGCAAAAATTTCCAGTAGTTGCTCCGCTGTAAAACCTGTTACGATCTGGAGCTTTGTGTACAGCTCGTCAAGCTCTCTCACTCGATTCACCCACTCGTTCGGCGGGGTGAGGGTGGGCGCAGTGCCTGTTCCGTTTCTTGCTCCGCAGCGGCGGCAGAAAATAAAATTTTCGCTGAACGTTTGCTCCCCGAAGTCCTCTCGGAACTCATGATAATCGTGGCAATTCGGGCAGATATATTGAGTTGTACCCTTTTCTGTTTCTCTACGTATCCATCCCATCCGTTTTCTCCTTCCCGTAGGGCAACCACCTACTGTTCCACTCTTTTATCGCTCCACGTTTTGTGAGCTTCCAGCCCGATCTAGGTATAGTTGATTTATAGCAGCGAGAGCAACAAACGGAGAATCGCAGTCTCCACCGTCCAACCCGTCTGACTTTGGCCTCTCCTCCACAATACGGGCAAGGTTTAATCGCCCTTCCCATCTTTCAGCGCCTCCAGTTTCTGCAATTCCTCCGCGCTCAGAATCGGCGCGCGGGCGTTCCAGGCGAGGCGAGCCATTTCTGGCGAAAAACATAAACCCGATGTCGCGCAGCAAGTACCGCATACAACTGTGTACGACCATTTCCTGCCCATACTGTCTGGCTCACACTCATAATCAACCGATATGTATGCTTGCTTTCCACAGTGAGCACACGCCAGCAGCACCCCCGCATCCGTCAGCCGTTTCGCCGCCTCGTGGCCGCCCTGCTGGGCGCGCGTCTTATCGTCCATCGTTCGGTTCCTCCTTTATCAGCGGCCATTGAGAAATGCCATCCTGGCTTGCGGAGACCTACTGTTTGATGGCAGGTTATTCCGAGCCCTCCATGCGGCGATTGGATTTTTTGATAAGCCAAAGTGCTTCCCAATCTTGATATCGCTCATGCCCTTCTGGTACAGTTGCATACATGTTGCCTCGTCAAATACAGCCTTTGGCCTCCCGTTTGGATTCGGCGGGGTGCGTTGAACTGTCTTTTTCTCTGTGCAGCGTGCGCCCGGCGGGCAGATCAAAGAGCGGGCATGCCCGGTATAGCCTATGTAGTCGCAGCAGTACAGCCCGGCGGTGATATAGCATCTGTAGATGCAGTCAGCACAGTGCTTATCCACGGGACAGCCTCCTGCGAGCATACTCTGCCATTAATAGGGCCTCTGCCATACCGTCATTGTCTTTTCGACCGCCCTCTTTTCGCAAATTAGCGGTAGGGAACAGCCGCTTGCACACCTGAATGGAACTGTTTTTGTCCCCGGTGATGGAAAACTCTTTTTTCCATTTCTGCGGACGTACTAGTTCATAAGGGATTCCGAAAGCTGTGAGAAGCCCTTGGATAAAACCGAAGTTCTCTCCAAAGTGAAACATGGAGTTGACTCCCTGTCCCGGCATGGCTCCCACATGCTCCAGGCATACGATGCAGTCCGCTTCTGAAAACTCCAACTCGTCTGCATATGACTGCGGGCCATAAGGGACAATTCGGAAAGTCCTGTCCTCCTTAAGCACTGCCATAGCTCCGTTTTTCCCCGGATCAATTCCGATGTATGTCATGTTGATTCCTCCAACGCCAGCCGTTCGGCCAGCCCTCCAATCATCTGTTTTATGTCGCCGGGCAGCGCCTGGAACTCGGCCTCCTGCTTGGCCCGCTCCTGATAGGAGCGCTGGAAGTTGGAGCCGATGACGCTCTGCACTGTATTGGCATCCATCCGTGCCCAGGCTTTGAGCTGCTCCGGTGTCCCCACCAATCGGCGGAGCATGGGCGGCAGCCGCTTGAACTCCTCCCGGCTGTTGTAGGCCGACCGCTGTACGGCCCGCCATACCAACCCCCAAGCCTCCTGCGGGGCCATCTTTGGCCGCTCCGTAAGCTGCCTTATCTTGGCCTTTACCGCGCCGATGTGGGGCGGATAGCCCTTGCTGTCGGTGGCGATCAGCGCCTTGACGGCGGCGGCCACGATTGCGGCGTCATCCTCGGCAAACATGTCTGTCCACAAGGAAATAGTGTCCAATGCCTCCTGCCGCCCCACGTCCCGGTAAAACTGCGGGTAGGCACCACGGAGCACAGACATGAGCTTAATCACGTCTTCGCGTTTCACACGATGCCCTCCTCTCGGGCAATATCCAGAAACACATTTCCGCCCCTCCGCGGGGCCTGCCCGGATTTGAGCCGGTCGAAGATGATGCCCTGCCAGTTGTTGGCCATGCACTCCCCGATCAGGTCTATCACAGCCTGTTCCCCGTAGGTCTCCGCCGCCTTCTGCACCTGAGTCACCAGAGACTGGAGGCCCGTGGGCTTGTAGTCCTGTCGCTTCTCATGCTTGTACCGGATCCAGGCGGCAAAGGCATCCTGTAGGGCGGGCGAGCCCCCCGGAAGGGGGGTATGGGGGGTAATTAACATTTGTTCTTTTTCTTGTACTTGTTCTTTTTCTTGTACTTGTTCTTGCTTTCGCTCTGCCCTTGCTTCCGTTCTGCTTTCGCTTTTCTTCTCATTTGCTTTCGGCTTGCTTTCCGTTTGCTTTGGCCTTCCCCCGGACTTGCCTGCCTCTGATTTCCGCCTGCTTGCGTCTAGGTTTGGCTTACTCAGCTCAAACGCAATCGCGGCGGAATCAGGCAGTTTATCAAGGTCCGGGAGTATCCCGGTGAGCGCATAGGCGCATATTGCGTCGTATGCGTCACACCGGGCCGCCTTATTACGGATGCGGGAAACAGCCCGGAAGAAAGAAGCGTAGAATGTAAACTGTTCCCTGTTCATAGGTACACCTTAAAATGGCAGTTTCCCGCCATCACCGAATGACTCGCCAAATTGACCAGACGAAGAAGGCTGAGACCAATCGCTAGAAGCGCCCCCAAAGGCGGGAGAGGGCTTTCGGTTCTCTGCCAGGCGTTTGAGTTCCGGCACCTTGAAATCCCCCTTTTGGATCGCCTGGATAGAGCGGGTCTGATACACATACAGCCGCGTCTTTACCTCGCCGGTGTTTTTGGTGTATTCCTCTTCTCCCAGCACCACGCCGAAACGACGGCCTACCATATCCCGCAGATTGAACTCGTCGAAGCGGTAGCCGGGGTTGGAGTCTTCCAGGGCGGTCTTGAAGGACTTGAAAAAGCCCAGAGCAGAGGGCTTGTAGCTGCGGCGGAGCTGGATAGGCCAGAATCCAGCGCGGGTAAAGGTGTCGCTGTTATTCCCTTTGTAAGTCCCCTCAGCAAAGTCCCACTCAATCAAGAGGTACTCCTTTTCCTCCACGTCTTCTACACGACAGATTGTGGCAATATAGGCACCGGGCTTGGGATTGTCAAACTCGGAAGCCTCCTGAACCTCGTCCCAGTTGATTTTATTCATGCTCGGTTTCCTCCTTCTTGGGGGTCAGGCCCCAGTATTCACGGATGGTGGTGTCCACCAGCTTCAAATCGTTGTCGATCTCCTCCGGGAACATGTCCATGGGCGATTTTGCGGTGCTGAACCCCTCAGACTGGGTGATGAAGTAGTGCTTGTCCTTCTCGGAACGGCAGAGGAGGACGATGGAGAACAGCCCCTCTACCGTCAGCTTCTCGTCCAACATCTTCCCGATGGTCTTGGCTTTCAGCGTGCCGTCCGGGTTGGACTCCGTGTGATGGAGGAAGTAGACGATGCAGTCCCTCGGTGTCTGTGTGATGACAAACTGGATCAGGTTGCGGAAGTTCAGGGCGATGTCGGTAAACTTGTTATAGCCCGTTTCCTTGGCCCGGTCGAAGAACTCGAAGGCCAGCAGATACTGGCTGTCGTCGATGGCATAGGTTTTCAAACTCGGCGCGGAAAGAGACTTAATGATGGTGGGGTAGGTCGCGCCGTTGATGGTGGGGAGAGACTTGCGGAATGGCAGGGGCTTGGAAGCTACATTGAAGACGCCGATCTCCGCAGAGTCAAAATTGCGCAAGGCGGTGGACTTGCCGGAGCCAGATTCGCCCAAAATCAAAACTGGGATTCCCATTTATGTACCTTCTTCCTTGTCAAATATTACGGGGCATTCAGCGCCCTGGCTATCAAATGGATAAGGCAGGAACTCGCCGGTGAGGGCGCATTGGTGGCGCTTGAGGCCCTCCCGGTATTGGATGTAGGGGCACCACTGGCAAACCGTCAGGCCATTGGGGAAGTGGACGGCCACTGTGGCCGTGCCGGTGGTGTAGTAACGCACGCAGGTCTCGCGGCTCATACGTACCGCTCCACTTCCAGCCCCATCTCCAGCGCCACCTGCTCCGGGCAGTCGCTCAGGGCCTTGTTGACCGCGGCCCGGAAGCAGTCCGGGCAGAGCCACCGTCCCTCCCACTGAAACCGTGCCTCGCCGTGGTAGACCTCCTGGCGGCACTTCTCACACTCGGAGACGGGGGTGTCCTGCTGCCTGTCCGGGCATGGGTTCAAATTTAACATTGACAAATCAGCTCCTTTTGCTGATAATAAATCCAGGGGTGTTAGATATGAGATTTACTTTTGATGCAGTCTGCAAAAAATGCGGGAAAGAAATGCAGTTTTCTTGCGGCGCGGACGACGCAAAAGACCTTATTTACATTGCTAGATGCCCGCGCTGTGGCCATTTCCCTTCATCTTCTGATATCGAGCGAATTTACCACATTATGGATAGCATAGAAACACTCGAACAGCGAAACACAGCCCTACATATAATCAAGATTTCTCCGAATCTGGGGAAATTGCGTCCAAGATCTCTATAAGTAGAAAACAGATCTCCTGTTCCGCATGAAGTTTTTTCCTAAGTTCTTCTGCAATATCATGCTTGATTTCCTCAAATTGTCTTGCCATTTGAAATTTCCTCCCCTTGCCGCCCTCCGGTCTCGCACACCGGAGAGCGGCGCTTTTATCCTTGCGAGCTGGCAAAACGCTCTGCATCATCGCATGTCGTAAACTCAGCAACGACCCGATGTCTGTGCCAAACCTGCCACAGCGATAGGCTAATGTTATACGATACGATATAACCGCGCTGATCCATTATTCTCCCTCCTTAATTTGGTATTTCGATGACCGCCCACACATCGTCGATGCTCTCCGCGCCCTCCAGTCCGGTGATCTGGATGGTGAGCAGGCCGGTGGGCGTGGGGGCCGGGGTGGCGGTTGCTGTCGGGGTCTCAA
>ENA-OWZA01000017-OWZA01000017.1-human-gut-metagenome-genome-assembly--contig:-NODE-17-length-127839-cov-13.6921_pt1 | contig 127839 bp, 134 predicted proteins | sample MGYA00249757_ERZ652100 | MGnify/ENA primary metagenome ERZ652100 (study PRJEB26925, sample SAMN05827216) | human gut metagenome | biome: ENVO:2100002; feature: ENVO:00000062; material: ENVO:00002003... | reverse complement strand
TCGCACATTATGCACACTATTTTTAAAAGTGTAGCAAAGGTAAGAACATAAAAAATCACTAATATATTGAATATCAGTGCTAAATATTTGTTCTTAATTCTCCTTTGCGGTGCGTACGGGACTCGAACCCGTGACCCCATGCGTGACAGGCATGTATTCTAACCAACTGAACTAACGCACCAATTTTATTTTTAAATTAAGACTTGAGATGCGGTGCGTACGGGACTCGAACCCGTGACCCCATGCGTGACAGGCATGTATTCTAACCAACTGAACTAACGCACCAGAATTTCATTTCTTAATTGCTATCTCTCTCGATTGCGGTTGCAAAGGTAGGCATTTTTCCGAAACCTGCAATAGCTGAACGAAAAGTTTTTTGAAAAAAATGAAGCTGTTTTGGCTTAGTTCCTCATTCTGAACGTATTTAGTTTGAAAAAAAAGTGTGAAAAAATAATAGTCTTATCAGGTCTCGGTTATCTTCCTGTTTTTCCATTCGGATAATATTTATTCATTTTATATGCCTAAAATCTTTCTATCTGTTATAAATCTATCTTTTAATTCAAACTTCCTGCTCTGATTTTTCGTAGTTTTGCAATAATTCGTTATTTTTGCGAACTAAATGTAGAACATTAAAATGAAAGTAGCAGTTATCAAATATAATGCAGGCAACATCCGTTCTGTGGACTATGCCTTGAAGCGCTTAGGGGTGGAAGCAGTGATTACATCTGATAAAGAGGTGCTGAAAGCTGCCGATAAAGTGATCTTTCCCGGGGTGGGAGAGGCCGAGACTACCATGCTTCATCTCAAGGAGAGTGGCATGGATCGTTTCATTAAAGAACTCCGTCAGCCGGTGCTGGGCATTTGTCTGGGCATGCAACTGATGTGTCGCTTCTCCGAAGAGGGGAATGTCGATTGTCTGGGTATTTTCGATACCGATGTGAAACGTTTTGCTCCTCGGAAGCACGAGGAAAAAGTTCCCCACATGGGATGGAATACCATCAGCCGCCTGAAGAGTGACCTGTTCAAAGGATTCACCCGTGATGAATTTGTCTATTTCGTACATAGCTATTATGTGCCCGTCAGTGAATTTACCGCTGCCGAAACCGATTACATCCGGCCTTTCAGTGCCGCTTTGCATAAAGATAATTTCTATGCCACCCAGTTTCATCCCGAAAAAAGCGGTGAGGCGGGCGAAAGAATTATAAAGAATTTCCTGGAGCTTTAGTCCCTCCGGGATTTTAAACCGTAAATTGAAAACAGACAGATGATAGAATTGATTCCGGCCATTGATATTATCGACGGGAAGTGCGTACGCCTCTCCCAGGGAGATTATGGCAGTAAAAAGGTATATAATGAAAACCCGGTAGAAGTTGCCAAAGAGTTTGAGGCCAACGGTATCCGGCGTTTGCACGTGGTGGATCTGGATGGAGCCGCTTCGCATCATGTGGTCAACTACCGGACACTCGACTTGATAGCCAGTCGCACATCGTTGATTATCGATTTCGGCGGTGGGTTGAAGAGTGATGAAGATCTGATAATTGCTTTTGAGAATGGTGCGCAGATGGTGACCGGCGGTAGTATTGCCGTCAGGAACCCTGACCTGTTTTGCCGTTGGATCGACCGTTATGGCAGTGGGAAAATCATTTTGGGAGCCGATGTTAAAGATCGTAGAATAGCTGTCAATGGATGGAAAGACGAAAGTGCTTGTGAACTTTTCCCTTTCTTGAAAGATTATACCCAGAAAGGAATTGAGAAAGTGATCTGTACCGATATCAGTTGTGACGGCATGCTGGCGGGGCCATCTTTGGATTTATACAAAGAGATTCTGGCAGAGCATCCCACTCTTTATCTGATAGCCAGTGGCGGTGTGAGCAGTATAGCCGATATTGAAGCGTTGCACGAAGCCGGGGTACCTGCCGTTATTTTCGGTAAAGCCCTTTATGAAGGACGTATTACTTTGAAAGAGCTTCAGGCATTTCTTTAACGGCAGCATAGCAGGGCAGAGTTGTGTTTATGCCTGTCGAAAGTCCGGTGTGTGCTTTGTAGTGAATCATTTGTCAAACGTAAAATCGTAAATATATAGTTGTGTTAGCAAAAAGAATCATACCTTGTCTTGATATCAAAGACGGTCAGACCGTAAAGGGGACGAATTTCGTAAACTTGCGCCAAGCCGGTGATCCGGTGGAGTTGGGACGTGCTTATAGCGAGCAGGGGGCAGACGAGTTGGTTTTTCTCGACATTACGGCCAGCCACGAAGGTCGCAAAACTTTTGCCGAGCTTGTTCGGCGGATAGCTGCCAATATCAGTATTCCGTTTACTGTCGGGGGGGGGATCAACGAGTTGAGTGATGTGGACCGCCTGCTCAATGCCGGTGCCGACAAGATTTCCATCAACTCTTCCGCTATCCGTCATCCGCAGTTGATCGATGATATTGCCAAGCATTTCGGGTCGCAGGTATGTGTGCTTGCGGTAGATGCCAAGCAGACTGAGAACGGGTGGAAGTGCTATCTCAATGGCGGACGTATCGAAACCGACAAGGAATTGACGGCATGGACCAAAGAAGCTCAGGAGCGCGGAGCCGGCGAAGTGTTGTTCACCAGTATGAATCACGATGGTGTGAAGACCGGATATGCCAATGAAGCCCTGGCCGAGTTGGCTTCTCAACTCTCCATTCCCGTTATTGCATCGGGTGGGGCCGGACAAATGGAGCACTTCCGTGATGCTTTTACGCTCGGTAAAGCGGATGCCGCACTGGCAGCCAGTGTTTTTCACTTCGGAGAAATTAAAATTCCCGAATTAAAATCGTATCTTTGCGGCCAGGGAATTACCGTCAGGTAGAAAGCGTAAGCAAATCTTAGCCTGAAGATTAAAGAAAGAATAGAAACGAATCAGACTCACCACAGAGTAGCACAGGGTTCCACAGAGATGTTTTTCTCTTAATATCCTAAAAACAAGAGATTAAAACGCTGTGAGACTCCATGTTACTTTGTGGTGAATCAAACTCAAAAATATAATAAATAAGAACCATGGATTTAGATTTTGATAAAATGAACGGACTCGTTCCGGCCATCATACAAGACAACGACACCCGCAAGGTGCTGATGCTTGGCTTCATGAATAAAGAGGCTTACGAGAAGACTGTTGAAACCGGGAAAGTAACCTTTTTCAGCCGTACCAAGAACCGTTTGTGGACCAAAGGCGAAGAGAGTGGTAATTTCCTGAATGTTGTTTCTATTAAAGAAGATTGCGACAAAGACACGTTGTTGATTCAGGTAAATCCTGTCGGCCCGGTATGCCATACCGGCACCGATACTTGCTGGGGCGAGAAGAACGAAGAGCCGGTCATGTTCCTCAAACTGTTGCAGGACTTCATCGACAGACGTCACGAAGAGATGCCCGAGAAGTCGTATACCACCAGCTTGTTTCAGTCCGGCATCAACAAGATAGCGCAGAAAGTAGGCGAAGAGGCGGTGGAAACAGTGATAGAGGCTACCAACGGTACAGATGACCGTTTGATATACGAAGGTTCCGACCTGATTTACCACCTGATTGTATTGCTGACCTCTAAAGGATACCGCATCGAAGATCTGGCACGCGAATTGCAGATAAGACATAGCGACTCATGGACGAAACACTGATTCACTATACCGATGTAGAGATACATCAGCAGGAACTCTGTGTGCTGAGCGAAGTTAATTTGCAACTGCACAAGGGGGAGTTCGTTTATTTGGTGGGTAAAGTGGGCTCCGGCAAGACCAGCCTGCTCAAAACCTTCTATGGCGAGCTCGATGTGACTGCCGGTGAGGCCGAAGTGCTCGGTTATCGGATGACATCCATCAAGCGCAAGCACATTCCGCAGTTGCGGCGCAAGCTGGGCATTGTTTTTCAGGATTTCCAACTGCTCACCGATCGTACGGTGAACGATAATCTGGAGTTTGTGCTTCGTGCCACCGGATGGAAGAATAAACAGGAAATCAAGGAACGCATAGCCGAAGTACTCAACCTTGTCGGGATGGAGAATAAGGGCTATAAACTGCCAAACGAGCTTTCGGGCGGTGAGCAGCAGCGCATCGTGATAGCGCGTGCCATGCTCAACTCTCCGGAGATTATCCTGGCGGACGAACCTACCGGAAACCTCGATGTAGAGACCGGAAAAGCCATTGTAGAGTTGTTGCATAACATCTGTCAGGCCGGATCGCTGGTAGTGATGACCACTCACAACCTCCAGTTGGTAGCCGAATATCCCGGACAGGTATACCGGTGCGCCGAACATCGCATTGTCAATGTGACGGACGAATTTGTGAAGAAAGAAAATAATTAATATACATACTAATTTTAACACAGTAACGAAAATGAAAGTTTTAAAGTTTGGAGGAACTTCCGTAGGTTCTGCACAGCGGATGAAGGAAGTGGCCAAATTGATTACCGATGGTGAAAGAAAGATTGTTGTCCTCTCGGCTATGTCGGGCACAACAAACACATTGGTGGAGATTTCCGACTATCTGTACAAGAAGAATCCGGAAGGTGCCAACGAGATTATCAATAAGCTGGAGGCTAAATATAAACAGCATGTTGACGAACTTTACGCTACTGAGGAGTATAAACAGAAAGGCCTGGAGGTCATAAAATCTCATTTCGACTACATCCGTTCATACACCAAAGACCTCTTTACATTGTTCGAAGAGAAAGTGGTGCTGGCACAGGGCGAGCTGATCTCCACCGCTATGGTCAACTACTACTTGCAGGAGTGCGGTGTGAAGTCCGTGTTGCTTCCGGCTTTGGAATATATGCGTACTGATAAGAATGCGGAACCCGATCCTGTTTATATTAAGGATAAACTTCAGGCACAATTGGATCTCTATCCGGATGCTGAAATTTATATCACTCAGGGATTCATCTGCCGCAATGCTTATGGCGAGATTGATAACTTGCAGCGTGGCGGAAGCGACTATACCGCTTCATTGGTCGGTGCTGCCATTCACGCTTCCGAAATTCAGATCTGGACGGATATCGACGGTATGCACAATAACGACCCGCGCATTGTCGACAAAACGGCCCCGGTGCGTCAGCTGCACTTTGAAGAGGCTGCCGAGTTGGCTTATTTCGGTGCCAAGATTCTACATCCGACTTGTATCCAGCCGGCTAAGTATGCCAACATACCGGTTCGCCTGCTGAACACGATGGATCCGCATGCCCCGGGTACATTGATTTCCAATGATACCGAAAAGGGCAAGATCAAGGCTGTTGCTGCCAAGGGTAATATTACTGCCATTAAGATTAAATCGAGCCGCATGTTGCTGGCACACGGTTTCCTCCGCAAGGTATTCGAAATCTTCGAGAGTTACCAGACTTCCATCGATATGATCTGTACATCTGAGGTAGGAGTTTCCGTATCTGTCGATAACACCAAGCATCTCAACGAGATCCTGGATGACCTGAAGAAGTATGGAACCGTTACCGTCGACAAGGATATGTGTATCATCTGTGTCGTGGGTGACTTGGAATGGGAGAATGTAGGTTTCGAAGCCAAAGCGCTCGATGCCATGCGTGACATCCCCGTGCGTATGATTTCGTTTGGCGGTAGCAACTATAATATCTCCTTCCTGATTCGTGAGTGCGACAAGAAGGTGGCTTTACAGTCGCTCAGCGACATGTTGTTCAACGGCAAATAGAAACCGAATTAGGTTCACCACAGAGTGACACAGAGTCTCACAGAGTTTTAATCTTTTGATAATATAATAGGATGATGAAGAGAAAAAACTTTCCCTGTGAGACTCTGTGTGACTCTGTGGTAGATCAAACTCAAAACTGATTAGTAACTTTTCAAAATGAAAACTGTATTCCCCATTCATAAATTTCGCGAGTTGCCGACTCCTTTCTATTATTATGATACGAAAGTGCTTCGCGACACGCTGGCGTGCGTCAACCGTGAGGTGGCACGTTACGACAATTTCAGTGTACACTATGCCGTCAAGGCCAATGCCAATCCTAAGGTACTGACCATCATCCGCGAAAGTGGACTGGGTGCCGATTGTGTCAGCGGAGGCGAAATCCGCGCTGCCATCAAGGGCGGTTTCCCTGCCGGGAAGATCGTTTTTGCCGGAGTCGGTAAGGCTGATTGGGAAATCGACCTGGGACTCGATTACGATATTTTCTGTTTCAATGTCGAGTCGGTGCCTGAGTTGGAAGTCATCAACGAGCTGGCTGCCGCCAAAGGTAAAGTTGCCAATGTAGCTTTCCGCATCAATCCCAATGTAGGTGCGCATACCCATGCCAATATCACTACCGGATTGGCCGAAAACAAATTCGGTATCAGCATGCACGATATGGATAAGGTGATCGACGTGGCTTTGGAGCTGAAGCATGTGAAGTTCATCGGTCTTCATTTCCACATCGGTTCTCAGATTCTCGATATGGGCGATTTCATAGCGCTATGCAACCGTGTCAACGAATTGCAGGATAAGCTCGAAGCCCGTCACATCCTTGTGGAGCATATCAACGTAGGCGGTGGGCTGGGCATCGATTATGATCACCCCAACCGTCAGCCTATTCCGGATTTTGCCGACTATTTCCGTACATACGACGAGCACCTGAAGCTTCGTCCGCATCAGACTTTGCATTTTGAGCTGGGACGTGCCATCACGGGACAATGCGGTTCGCTGATTTCAAAAGTACTTTATGTCAAGCAAGGTACCAACAAGCAATTTGCCATCCTCGATGCGGGCATGACCGATTTGATTCGTCCCGCCCTCTATCAGGCACATCACAAGATGGAGAACCTTACTTCCGAAGATCCTGTGGTCGAAACTTATGACGTGGTGGGCCCCATCTGTGAGTCGTCCGACGTATTCGGCAAGGCTGTCGATCTGAATAAGGTGAAGCGTGGCGATCTGATAGCCCTGCGTTCTGCCGGTGCTTATGGCGAGATTATGGCTTCAGGCTATAACTGCCGTGAACTGCCGAAAGGGTACATCTCAGAGGAGTTGGTGTAATGCTGTCATAGGCCAGCTGTCCGGTAGTCCGGATGATTTAAGGAAGATTTCTCTTCTTTTTTCACTTTCTCCGAACAACCTTTCTTTTAAAATTGTTATTTTTGTAGTGATTTTAATAACCTAAAATGAATACGATCATGATTTCAGAAAAATTACAGAATGCAATTAACGAGCAGATTTCAGCCGAGATGTGGTCTTCTAATCTGTATTTGTCTATGTCTTTCTATTTTGAAAGAGAAGGTTTCAGCGGTTTTGCACACTGGATGAAGAAGCAATCTCAGGAAGAGATGGGGCATGCTTATGCCATGGCCGATTATATTATCAAACGCGGCGGTATAGCCAAAGTAGATAAGATTGACGTTGTTCCCACCGGTTGGGGTACTCCTCTTGAAGTGTTTGAGCACGTCTTTGAGCACGAACGCCATGTTTCTAAACTGGTAGATGCCTTGGTTGACATTGCCGCAGCCGAAAAAGATAAAGCGACTCAGGATTTCCTTTGGGGATTCGTTCGCGAACAAGTAGAAGAAGAAGCCACCGCTCAAGGGATTGTCGATAAGATTAAGAGAGCCGGTGATGCCGGTATCTTCTTTATCGATTCTCAGCTCGGTCAGAGATAAGTTCCGGCCGACGCAAGCCTGAATGATGGACAGTAAACGATGGACAAGCTATGCGATGCAGCGTGGCCTGTTCATCGTTTATGGTTTAAAGGCGGTTCATCTTATTTCTTCCGCCGTATGCTTGGATAGTTCTTTTTTAAAACTTATATTTGTAGGATAGATATTATTCGTATATGATGGAACAGAAAGACAGGTATATTCGTTTTGATTGGGCGGTGAAGCGCCTGTTGCGTAACAAGGCCAATTTCGGCGTGTTGGAGGGTTTTCTCACCGTTTTGCTGGGTGAGCCCATCCGTATTGTCGAGATTCTGGAGAGTGAAGGCAATCAGTTGAATGAAACGGATAAATTCAACCGTGTCGACATAAAGGCGCGTAACAGCAAAGACGAGATCATTATTGTGGAGGTTCAGAATACCCGTGAGATTTATTATCTGGAACGTATTCTTTTCGGTGTTGCCAAGGCGATCACGGAACATATCGAGTTGGGTCAGCTCTACTCTGAGGTTAAGAAGGTGTATTCCATCAGTATCCTCTACTTTGATATCGGTCGTGGTACTGATTACCTTTACCACGGTCAGAACTCTTTCGTGGGTGTCCACACGGGCGACCTTCTGGAGGTGAGCACCAAAGAGAAGAACGCCATCGTCCGTAAATTGCCTGCCGAGATCTTTCCTGAGTATTTCCTTATTCGTGTGAACGAGTTCAACAAAGTGGCTGTCACGCCCCTTGAGGAGTGGATTGAATATCTCAAGTATAATCGGCAAATCAAATCGGGCGTTTTTTCAAAACGATTGGTACAAAAAAACATTATCTATATGCCAGAAGTAAACGAGTAGTTCTTTTATAAAATGGAAAGGATTTGAATGGCGATACGCTATCATTCAAATCCTTTGTTTAATTAGGAGACTACTTTTCCTTTCACCGATACATCCTTTGTTAGAGGATACCTACACATTCCAGGTCTCCCATGCTTTGTGTCCAACTGAGCGTGACACTTCCATCTGAGGAGACCAAGACCGAATAATTTTTATCCAGTACATAAGTCATATTACTTGTATATTGTACAACGCCACTTAAGATTTTACATTCGGAGGAAGAAACAGTTGCTTTTACAGTGACCATCAAATACCGCGGCTTTTGCCCATCAAAAATAACTTTTTTATGGTTAACACTTCTTGGAATAACAATCCCCGGTCCCTGCGGTCCTTGTGGACCTTGTACTCCCTGTGGCCCCTGTGGTCCGACAGGTCCCCGTTCTCCCTGTGGACCTCTTGCGCCGGTGTCTCCTTTGGGACCCTGAGCTCCTGTAGCACCGGTTGCTCCCTGTGGACCCTGCGGACCTGTCAATCCCCGCTCTCCTTGTGGACCTCGTGCACCAGTGTCACCTTTGGGACCCTGAGCCCCTGTAGCACCGGTTGCTCCCTGTGGACCCTGCGGACCTGTCAGTCCCCGCTCTCCTTGTGGTCCGCGTGCGCCGGGATCTCCTTTAGGACCTTGCGCCCCGGTGGCACCGGTCGCTCCCTGCGGACCCGTCAGTCCCTGTTCCCCTTTAGGCCCTTGTATTCCGGGATCTCCTTTAGGTCCTTGTGCTCCCGTAGCACCGGTTGCTCCTTGCGGTCCCTTGAGTGAGCCTTCATCCAGTTTCTGCTGAAACGTTTTCCCATCGGTAAATTTAATCATCGAAGCCGGATGTTCCTGTGGATGCACATATTTGTTTGCTCCTTCTGCAATCCCATTGAGTTTTGTTCGTTCGGTGTCTGTGAAAAAACGGTGTTTCGCATCCTGTATCACATCCACAAAGCGTGGAATGTTTTCCGCCGCTACTTCCAGATAATCCCCGCTTTCAGGCTTTATGTTTGAAACCGCCGCATAATAATTGTAAGCGACCGGTTTAACCTGTCCATCCGAGTAAGGACGTTCTAAAACATGGTGGGCCAAAGTCAGATAAATGGGAAGCGTGGTGCTTTCAATGCCTGCAAAGCGTACCACTTTGAACGCCGGCTTACTGTCGGCATCCACCCCGGAGAGCGCCACCAGTCCCTCCGTAATGTCATAACTGCCATTTAGGGCCGGCTTAATGTCCATCCCTTTTATGACACAGTTCCCATACTCGCTAAAGAAGTCATCGATAGCTTTTAACGGTTCGCTTTGCAACTCCAGAAGATCTTCACCGGCCCATTGCCGTACCCCTGTTTTCTGTACATGTCTTTTCATTTCTGAATAATTTTATAAGTGGTTAATACCTGTTTATATTTTTCTATTTCCGCCTCAATCAATACTTTGTCCACTTCAAGAGGGATGTATACAACAAAATCGGCACCGTCAAACTTGTCCCGGACCTCGTTTTCAAGCGGAACGGACTGGAAACTGTTTTCTCCAATCAAGCCGAATTCAGGCCACATCGCACGTCCTTCACTCAACAGGCCGACCAAAAGAAGCATGTTGTTATAGGTCACGATCTTGATCCTGACAGGCTCATTATATTTTTTACGAAGATACTCCTCCAGAACTTTCACCTGTGAATTTACATTAATCATCATACGCGAGTTATCACGCCAGACGTTGAACTCTTCAAACAGCACCTGAAGCGGTTCGATAAAGCCCTTTAATAATGCCAGGCGGGAAGGTTGCCTTTTATAAGGCGGAAGCAGCTGCCGGACAAAATTGGGATAGTTTATTTTCAGATTCATGATTCCAGCTCCTTTACAGATTTAAGTGTCAGCACACAATCGTCGGCATATTCAAAATATCCGGATTCAAGTACGGAGAATACATCCACCGCTTTAAAATCATCATCGGTTACGCCTTTCCTCTCCAAGGAGACCAGATTACAGGTTACCACTCCGGAAGCATCCATGACGGCATCTATAAACCTTTGTTTATAAATCATTGAGTCGAATCCCAGAGAAGCCTTAAATTTATCCAGAGCCTTCTTTACATTCTCACGTACCAGGGTGTTGGGTATGGAAGTCTCAAAGTACACCTCCAGATTGTAACGTATCCTGTCCTGGCTTGTGGAAACGATAGTGGTGTCCACACCGGCAAATTTGACCGCATCTATATATGCAGCGAAGTTATACCGCTCTTCCAGGGATAGGGGAACAATTTTACCGGAATGGTCCTGCTTGGCCGCTTTGATCACCAGGCTGTTTTTCTCCTCCCTGATGGCCACTACCTTGATGATTTGTGCCTGGGGGTCAATCTTGTCATAGTAGAGCATGGCCCTGCTGTCGTCGAACTTGAGTTCATACCCGTTCTGAAAGCGGTAGCACATTTCCGCATACCACCTCACCGTCCCGGGTGTGATCTTGTTGGTGATGGTGTCTATTTCAACTTTGAAAGTATCCAGGATAATTTCAAATACATGAATGGCTGCTGCAAAGATATAAGTCCATGTCCGCCACTCGGCCACTTTGGATACCGAAAGCTGCATGCTCAGATTCTTCTGGGCGGCAGTTATCATACCGTTTTGTATTTCACTGATTGAACGTGCCATAATTTAAAGATTAAATGTTGTTACTTCTTTATCTATCTCTCGTATAATGCTTTTTCTGACCAGCCTGCTGTCGGTGTCGATTTGTATCACGGCTCCTGTCTCCAGAGGAAGATCGAAATAAAATCCCTTGTCGTTAACGGCGTCTATTCCCGCTGCAACCTTGGCTGCCGGATCATTGGCCAGCGTCCCGTTCTCCTTCAGGATTATCCCAACCGCCTCACAGGTGCCGTATTCCTGGGAAGCTATGTCGAAAATGGTCTGGTTAGGCTTTATCGTCACTTTCTTCATACCTTGCAAGTGTTTCATCCATACTCACCTTTGTCACTTTCATCCCGTCCCTTGTAAATTCCTTACGGACGGCACGGTAAAAGTTTTCGGGTTCGTTGTCATTAATAAAATCCAATGCACCGACTCCCAACTCGGGAAACTCTTTGTAATGTCCCTTTCCCGAAAGTAGAATATCTCTCTGATGCTGCCCCGTACTTTCCCCATAGAGCAAATCCCCTGTTGAAAGGTCGATATCCCCGGTGCCTGTCTGCTGTATATCTATCATGATATCACACATTGAAAGGTTCCTGTGACCGGGCCGCCCATAGGCGGGGCCACCAATCCGGAAGTGTATGTAATCTGCATCCCTTTAATCGCCTCGACAAGCGTATCAGCTATTTTTTCCGCTACCTTGTCCAATGCCTCCTCGCGGTTTTCCTGTTGTTCCATAACCTGGGTAAATGCCGATTTGATACCGGCTTTAATCGTTGCTTTCACCAATGGCATATCTATTCCTCCAAATAATTATTCAAATCCTGTTGTATCTTCACAAAGTCCGCCATGTTTACAGGCGGTCCGCTCGGACCTACTCCGGTTGTTACGGTCAGTTCCCGGATGGCGGTAATCAGATCATCCAGGGTCTTTTTCAAACCTGAATTCCCCCTGGAAAGCGTAACCCCGTTTGTCGTAACCCTGACGGTTGCCTGTTCGACCCGAAGGGTCAGGCTCCCGGCATCAATAGTGGCGGCAACTTTATCCGCCTTGGACAATTGAATTGTCTCTTTATCCACTGTCAGGGAGACATCCCCTGTGGTAAGGAACACCTTGTCAATTTCCGTATATTGGCAAACAAACAGTTCGTTACTCTCCCCGATGCGACATACAAGTACCATACTTCCCACTTTGGGGATAAACGCGAATCCCTTCAGATCCGGATTGGCCAGTGCCCGGAGCCGTACATCGAAATAGTCCACCGGACCATCCCGCTCCACCTGGCAGGTAAATTCCGCTTCGTCCACCTTTCTGACTATAGCGGGAAAGACAAAGTCATTGCCTTGCTGGGCGTAAATCTTACGCCGGATCTCTTCTATGTCCCTGCTCATACTTTAATACCAATTTCAACACTCCTGCGTGCACCACCGGTGCCGAATGTCGTTTCCGTACTTTCGATATAATAGTTACCGCTCCTCTCCTGATATATGGGATCATCCAGGGCGGCCACCATTCCCGGCAGCGCGTACGGGAACAGGAAAGTCTCGATCTTACCCCGGTATCCGTCAAAAGAGTGGCGCTTGAGTTCCTGCCCTGCCAGACTCTTCAATTCCCCCGCATCCTTTACGTCATAGAAATAGAGTGTTTTTGTCTCGCCCCCTTCCTGTCCGATTTCTCCCTCTATCCTGGTTCCGTCCTTGTAATAGCAAACGGCCTTGACCTTCAGCTTCACATCCTGGGCAAACTGATACTTCAGGTCATCGTCCCTGATCACGTTGTAACGAAGGCGGTACTTTACGGTCTCCGCCTGTACGTCATATGCCTTGCCCGCGTATAAAGCGCCTTGCAGATCGAAAAAGACGGTCAGCCCGTACTCTTTCTTAAGAAGTCCCAGAACCCAGCTTCCCGGCTTATTGTTTATTACGAAATTCTTCAGGGTCAGGTCTGCACAATACGCAATTTTTATATCCGGTAAAATGGTATTCAAACACTGTTTTAATGTCGTTTCCTTTTGAGAAAACAGACAGTTTTTCCAGCGTGTGAGGTAATATTCATCCTCGCACTCGATCTCAAGTGGGACCTTGTAGTTGAGCCGTTTGACATATCCGGTAAACTCGGTATTGAAACGCCCGTCATACCCTAAACGAATTTCCACCCTCTGACCGACTTTGATAGCCGTGGCGGTCTCTATGTGTGCCGGCGGCTCTCCCGTATGTTTAAGTACGGCGGTAACGGGCAGTTTGATAACGGCTGTGGCGGCAAGGTTATAGATGCTTCTTTTGATCCTCACCTCGTGCACGGATTTGAAGGATACACCGCCGATTTTGATTTCAGAGCAAAGTACAAGCATGGTTATTCAATTATTAATTCGAAATTCCGGTCCGTAACCAACTCCATTTTTATAGTCTGATAGGTTTCGGTTCCCCTCATATCGGAAAGCTCGATGCTTTTAATGACCACCCTGTCATCCTCCTCCAGAAAGATGTCCGTAAGTGCGCATTTAAGCGTTACCGCTTCATTGATATTATAAAGTTCATTGATTTCAGAGAGGATCTCTTCCGGAAAATCTCCGGCCACCGCGGCTCCCTGAATACTTATCTCGTAATCGTCCAGATTGATCAGTTCCTTAACCGATCCCCGGCGTCCGACCATCGGGGTTTCCACAATGGTTTTCTTTCCGGTAAAGGAGATAAAGGCATTAGGTATCTCATACTCCTTTCCCTTATGCTGTAAAACCACCGGCAAAAAGTAGTACCGTCCCTGTGCATCCCTTTTACGCAGGACAGATCCCAAGGCGGAATGTGTTTTTAAACGGTTCTCCTCCTGCGTACACTCAAACTCCCGTCCGGTTTCCCCGTCTCTCTTTATTCCGGGTAACCAGAGGCCCGGATAAGGCAGCCCCTTATACCCGATCACATCCAGCAGCGCGTCTTTGATATTAAAAACTCCCATGGTTATACGTTATAAATTTCATTCAACAAACTGATCATTTCCCTGCGGACCGTATCCTTTCCCATATCGTCCATTTGCTGTATGTGGATCACAACCTGATCACAAATCCTTTCCACCCGTACCTGCTTTCCCGTTTCACGTATGGTTTCCCTGTCAACCTCCCTTGTCCTTTCTTTTACCAGACGGTCCGATTCTATCTTATAGATTTCGGTGGAAGGTGCCGGTACGGATACCGTTTGCGGTATGGAAACCCGGGGAATTTCGACAGCGGGCCGCAGAGGGCGGGCAAGAGTAAATGCAGGCATGGGTGACATTTGCCCTTTCGCCGGAATAACTGTTCCGGAGGATTCACCGGTGACTGTCCGGTCCGGGGATGAATCCGCCTGTGCGGCAGCCGTCATCTGTCCCGGTGTCAGGCTTAAAGCCAATGGCAATGCGGCGGTTGCGGCTATCCTGCGCACGTTAAGCATGATATCCTTGAGAAAGTCCCGGTTATCGGCCGGATATTCCTGGGCACCCTCTGTTTTTTTAGTGGCATCAGCCACTACAGCCGGTACTCCGGACAATTTTGTATCCGGCTTATTGCCGGATGGAAGCTCCGGTACGGACAAGGCCGGATTTAGTTTTACGGAAACTATTTTACGGGTTGCCGCAGTATAGGTTGCCGATTCGTTATAATTTTGACCGGGACTTCCATCACCCAGCTTCAGGACCTTTTTGACTTTCGCTCCCTTTGTAGCTTTCTGTAACTTCTTCATCAGGGCGTCATAATCCACGTTCATGGCATCATTTCCGGGTAACTGTGGAAACAGTTCGTCTGTGGGTGAAGCCTGTTGTTTTCCGATTTGAGAAGCTTTCCAGCTTTCCGCCCCTTTACTCTGCCCCTTCTGCCAGGCTTTCTCCCATTGCCCGTCTTTTGCCACTGTAAACCCCACAGCCAACGGGTTCAGTTTTACCGTTCCCGAGGCGATATCCTTAAACCCCTGTTTGGCCGCGTCAGCAGCCTCACTGAAGTTTCCTTTTACAAGAGAAACCAATGCCGAACACACATTCCCTATCCCTGAAAGTACCTGTTTGAAAGGATGTACCACCGCATCTATCAGGGCGCGTCCAAACTCCTTGATAACCTCCCAAAGCCCGAGGACGACTTTACGGAATCCCTCAAAGCGATTCCAGAGGGCCACGACAACGGCCACAAGTGCACCAATGGCCAATACGATCCAAGTAAGCGGACAAGCCAGGAAAGCCCCGTTCAACGCCCATTGCGCTCCGGTAAGGAGCCATGTGGCCCCTGCCTGGATCCCGTCCCAGACAACTTTGGCCTTGGTCAGCAACAATACGGAATTGGTACGGGCATAATTCAGGAGAAGGGCTGCGGATAAGGCCCCTATGGCAGCAGTGAGCCCCCAAACCAACGGGTTACCCTGTTGAAGCCGGACAAACCACCATGCAAATAACTGGCTGACCGTATCTATGACGGCCGCCACCCCGCTTAACACGATGCTGACCACATCCAGCCCCGCACTTATCAGGGGAAGTATGAAGCCCCCTATATCCGTACCGATATTCTTAAACTGGTCCCATACCTGTGTGGCTTTCTGTACGGCGTTTGCAGAGAATCCCAGAGCCTTTTGGGTCTCCCCGGCAGAGCCCATGACATCGGTCATGGATTCCCGCAACTTGGTAATGTCAGAGGTCATAATGGCAAACGCATTCTTTGCCTCCTTATCCACCAGTCCGAGTTTTTCCAACAGGGAGGACTTCTGTTCATCGTTTAATGCCCCCATGACCCTCTGCAAGTCGGAAAAGATATCCACTACGCTGCGGATCTTCCCAGCCTGGTCGAAAACCTTGATTCCGGCTTTTTCCATCTTTCCGCGTACATCCGCACGCCCCAGCACGGAAAAGGCATTCTCCATCAGGACGGAGGCACGTTCTGCCGACTGCCCTTTACCGGTCATGTAGGCAAAAGTTCCGGCTACCTGCTTGAAGCTGATCCCCAGGTTGCTGGCACCGGCTATCAGGTTGGGCATGTAACGGGCAAAATCCACAAATTCTCCGGCCCCGACACGTTTGGCGGCAAAGAACGTATCCAATACCTCCATGGCCGTGGTGTTCTCCTTACCGACGATGGACAGGGTCTGTGCCAATGCTCCCGAAACCGTATCCAAATCCGTAAACCCGGCTTTGCTCCCTTTCAATGAAGCATCGAGTATGGACAGGGAGAGGTCCACGTCGTTCACCTGGGAATTGATCTTTTCGAATCCCACTGGAGCAACCAGGATATCCGTTTTGTTTTCTCTGGCCACTTGTTTGAGCTTATCCTTGAGCCTGTCCAATGATTCCCCTTCCAGCTGTGCGGTAATGTTTACTTTAGCCATTCCTTCATCGAAAGAGAGGGCGGACTTTCCCGCGAACCCGATTGCTGCCGCACCCGCTACCAACGGATTACTGATAAGGCTGCTCCCCGGTATTGCGGAAAAGGCTTCCTTGCTCCATTTGCTGAACTTGCTTCCTTCCAGGGACTCCAGTCTGGTTATTTCCCGGTTCAGGGTCCTGATCTCCCGGTTATACGCTTTCAGGGAATTAACCTCGCCGGAAGGGATCCACTCCCTTTCGGCCTGTAACAAAGCGATCTTTTCCCGTAAGGCCCCCAGGGTACGTCCCGTTTCATTGAATGTCTTATTTACCGACAGGCTCTTTCTCTCCAAATCGGCAAACCGTCCCAGCATCCTGTCGGAAGTGACGGTGATATTACCTATTTTGGAGGAAATTTTATCCTGAAGACTAAATATGTATTCAATTGTATTGCCCATACGGGTTCTTATTCTTGCTTGGTTGTTACTTTCTTATGACCATATCGATATCAGCCGATCTTGCCTGCCTGCATGACAGCCAATGCCCATTCCGACATCCGTACCTGATGCGCCCATTCCTGGTCCGACAGCTTGTCGGGATCCATATGCAGCACAGAGCGGATAAGGGTGTCCGCCATAAACAGCCAGCTGCCCTTATCCTGTATCTGTGTACCCGTCAGAGCTTTTTTAGCGTAGCCTCCTTCACCTCGATAATTTCGGCGAGCTGGGCAGAGACTCCCAGGAACAAGGCATCATCTTTCTTGATCACTTCATCTCCCTCTATCCAGCAGTTATTCAAAAGAACCTCGTTGTATTTCATCGGGTCTGTCTTGCCGATAACGGCCGCGGCCCCCAGCGCCTTACGCGTGGGTTTCTTCAAGTAGGCCACATGACCGTCCACTTCCACACGGTATACGTCACCATACGCCTCTTTCCACTCTGCAATTTTCTGCTCGATTGTCTTTTCTTCTTTCGTTTCCATGTTCTTTTCATTCAATTGTCGGGAACGCAACCCGGAATCCGGGAACGCACCCTGGGTTTATATTCTTATGTTATAAAACGTTGGATACCACGTCCAGGGCGATAAAGGGCAAGGCCACTTCCATCTTCAAATCTCCCTCTTTCATACCGCGGGGGATCTCCGTAAAGGAAACACCGATAATCTTGTCGGTAGTGACCACACCGCTGGCGGGCACATATGAAACAATGACGTCAAAACTGATATCCGAGATATCTTCGTAACCTTTCTCCTGTGCCGCCCGGTCCAGGGCGATAAGTTCGCTTTGTAACAGGGTAATTGTTCCCTCGTACTCCTTTTTCCCTCTTTGTATGCCCCGGGCTTTTCGTCCGGAAGCAAACAGCGCCTCCATCTGGGACTTTACCTTGTACTCAACTCCCCGAAGGCCGGTGACTTCGCGTCCGAGCAGCACAACGATAATATCCGCCCAGACGTATTCATTTGAATTAAAATTCACTTCCATAATGTTAAGCTGGATTTTTAAGTGATAAATTGACTGTTATTTCCCGGAGTGTGGCAAGTGGAACAATTGTACAGGTAATATCCATTCTTCCGTTAGCCAGGACATTTTGTTTGGGATTAATGTAAGCCGAGAAAGAACTGATCTCTCCGGCCATGCCCGTATTTACCGCACGGATGATATTGGCCTCGTACCCTTTGCAAACGGGAGTGGAAATGGTACCGTCCTTTGCATCCACCTGAATATTGTCCAGGATGTCATCAATATAGGTTTGATACGCAATCACCATCGCTTTGTCAATGACACGGCCGGAAGAGAGGAAGCAATAATCATCCGATACGGCTGTGGCCATGGCATCACCATTCAGGTAGTAACCGTTTTTCCCAACAAAGCTGCGATAGAAAATGTAACCGGCATCATCCAGTTGCGGCCAGTGCCCGTAATGTTCCCGGGGCGTCTTTCCATCAGTCAGAAAGCCGTCCCCGGCAATAGCACCGCTCCGTACCCGTCCCAGATTCTGGTGGACGGATATTTTTGCGGCCCGTCCGAGCACTTGTCCGATAGCGGCACTGTAAAGCTTGCTGCTGCCGAATTTTCCATCGGAAGCCAGGACCACAGCAACCCGGTTGTAACTGCCCTGGCGGGGTTGATACAGGCCAGAGGTATCTCCGTTCCAACCGATGGCCGGCAAAAACAGGCGGAACGGCGCCAGTTGTGAAAGGAAACTCTCGGCAACATTCTGAGCCGCCTGGATGGCTGTCTGCACATCCGTATCCAAACCGTTCTCTACCGTGGGAGAATACTCTGCCGGCGGATTACGGTTAATACCTACCAGGCGGATACGTCCGGCCGCGGAACCGACCAGTTTTTTCAGGGGGGAGTCCTCTGCCGTGGCACACATCTGTGTCAGTGTGGTAGCTTCGCTTACCACAATCAGATGCAATTCCGCACCTTCCCCGGCAGTCGCATAAAATGCCGTAAGTTCCTTATGCAGTAGCGGATTGGTATCCTGCTCGATACCCAGTTTTTTTAAATCGGTTGTACCGGAGAGGACATAGACCTTATTGAGGTCAAGTTTCTTGGATACGGCCGTTCCGGTAAGGACCAGCCCGGCAACACCGTCATCGGAAAGGGCGATTTGCCCCATGTTTCCGTTGCCGATAACTATATTTACGTTGGGTAAACTCATCTTATTATTGATTAATAGGTTTGTAACTTGCCTTTCCCGATGCTTTGCTGATGTGCTTCGGCGGCCTTTGGATTATCCGGGAAGACAAGACTGTCTCCCGTTACATAAAACGTCCGGGTATGCGGATAACAGGTGCGGTACTGCCCTAAAAAATCCGGTTCCGGTTGTTTTACGGGTTCAGCCACTGGCTGGGGTTCTTCTTTATTCTTCATGATTGAAACTTTTTAAATGCTATCCGGGCCGTTTGACAAACATCCGTACCGGAAAGGATATAAATAGAACCAAAAGTGCGATTTGTCCTGTTCGTATCCAGAACCACTGCCAACCGGTCGGTTGGCACTTCTGTTCCCTTACCTGCGTTTCCTGTCCCCTGCGTGTCAGTTCTTCCTGTAGCAGAATGACCTCCCGTGCCAGGGAGTCACACGTTCCGGTAATGTCTATTGAATCATTTGCCCTTTTGGTTACGGTTATCGTAGCCTGTCCGCTTTTAGTGCTGTAACCCGCCCCTTGCGGCAATGACGCTAATTTAGCCGAAGGTATCCTCAGCTTCGCCACGCTTGGCGGGACAGGTGCCAGGGTCCTCTCGAACTTTTTTATGCTTTCCAGGCTGTCTCGATAGTGGGTCATGCTCAACGCACTCGGACTTTTGCAACTCGTCCCGCACAGGACAATTAATGGAAAAAGGACAATCATTAGCCTTTCCCACGGCTTTACGTAAACGCACCATTTCCCTTCTGATCGCATTGATCTCTGTTTTTAAAGGTTCTACCACTTGTTCCATCAGGATGTCCATCGCGGTTTTCACGTTTTCCAACTCGTCACTGCGGGTTTTGGTCTGTGTTCCCGCCACTTCGGCACGCAATTTTTCGACTTCCTGACGGTATTTTTTCGTATCCGTCCAATTCTTGAGACCTCCGGCAGCCACGATACCCAGAATGATTTCGACGCTAAGCCGGAGTATATCAAGCGTATTCATCTAATTCCGGATGCCTATTGATTGTAACCACTCCTCTACATCGAACGAGGGACATGCCTTGGCCGCAAGCCGGTTATGTCCGATGATCTTCACCCCGGGAAAACGGTGGTGAAAGTCTTTGACGTATTTCTCCATGGCTTTGAGTTGTGCCGCAGTACGGGTATCTTTAGGAGTCCTTCCGTCGCGGGACATCCCACCGGCGTAGACTATATGGCGGCTGACACCGTTATAGCCCGTAGCCCCATTGGTCACTTCCCAAGGGTCCACGTTTGCGTCCTCGTTATTCTGCACCAAACGCTCTACGGTCCCGTCAAGCTTGAACAGGTCCGTATATCCGACCTGTTTCCAGCCACGCCCGCCCTTCCCGGTCGGGTTCGTGTGCCACGCCTTGATGTCAGCGGCTGTGACCTCACGTCCCTCGGGCGTGGCTGTACAGTGGATAACCAAATATTTCATCCTGCTCATGGCTTGGCCTGGCTAAGTGACACGGTAACGGTTTTGGAAGGGGTGTCTTTCAGGGAAATTACCAGGCTGCCTGTTTTAACTGTTGAACCGGAATTGGCCTGGGCCGTAACGGATACGGTATTTCCCTGAGTGCTGACTGCAAAACCTTCCGGAGCTTCCGATACGGTAAATTCGCCCGATGCGGTAACTGTCAGTGCCTTGGTTTCACCACCGGATGCAAATGAAAGAGTTTTGGGAGAAACGCTCAAAGAGGGTTCAGCCCCCTGGCGTGTATCCAGGAGCACCACTTCCTCACCAAAAGCCACGTTGGTGTCGGCTTTCATCAGCATCTTGAAAAAATATTTCTCCCCTGCATTGGTCAACTTGTCGATCTTGATGGTAGAGAAGTCATTGACAAGGCTGACACCCGCCCAGAGGTTGGTGGTAAGGTCCATTCCCGTCACAGTTGCCACAATCACTCCCTCGGGCCAGTCGGCCAGGGCTTCGATGGCCACTCCCTTGAATCGTTTGGCATTGGTGGAAGTGGGGTCCGCACCCTTATTGGGAAGTGCGGTCAATTCGTCATCGTAGGTGTCCGCATCTTCCACGCTCATAATAAAACGCAATCTCCTTGCCGAACGGATGGCTTTGGGAATAGCCTTGTAAACCAGACGTAACTTGTCGATTATACCCGCTTGTGGAGCCAGTTTGGACTTGTCCGGACGAATGACGTCACCGTCAGCAAGGATACGGGTGAGAATACCGTCAAAAAACTGGTCCGCACCGTTACCGTGGACGCCATTGATGAAATGGTATCCCAGTTCAAAGTCTACCGCATTGGCCATCTCCTCCAACAAAGCGTTCTGGGCGGATTTAGGCAGTTCTCTGAACACGAGTTCGCCTGAAGGTTGCCACTTCCGCCAGATACGCTCAAAGGAACGGGGATTGAAAGTGGTAAATGCCATGAACTCTTTGGGCTCCAGCACTTTTTCATCAATGTTGAAATCTCCTTTGCTGTCCGACTCAACCGGTTGCTCCTTACGTTTCTGGAGCATTTTCCCGGCTTTCATACGGGGAATGTAGAACTTGTCGTTCACATTCGGCTCCAGTCGGATAAGGCCTCTTGAGACAAGCTGGTTACCTGTGGTTGCCTTGACCAGTATCTTGTCAAGCACCTCCCCGCTGTATGCACTCTGAATATTAATTGCCATAATTGATTTGTTTGATATGATTATTGATTTGACTCTTCGATCTGGCGGAAACGCTGTTGCCAGACATTGTTTTCGTCCGTTTGCGAAACGGAAGGCTGCTGTACGCCGGTACGGGCATCCAGAATCTTTTTGGTACGCTCATAATCCTTTTCCGCCAGGGCTATATAGTCCTCTTTTTCCGAAGCGGTGATCTTGTATGCTTCCACAGCGTCATCCACAAGTTTCACGATAGCGCGCTGACGCTCGGCGGCTTCTTTGTCACGATAGGCCCGCAGGTCCTCCTCCAACTGCTGTTTTTCACTGCGGAGAGTTACCACTTCACGGTCCAGGTCTCTTAAACGGAGAATCTCCTTTTTCACCTCACTGTCTTCCTTGTCGCGAAGCCCCAGCAAGTCTTTCATCTCTTTTAATTCCATATGATTGTCTTTATGTATGTTTTCCAATAATGGAAGCAGGAAGTTATCCCCGCTGTTATCACTCAGGCAGATTTCCTTACCGTCGCAGGCGTCAAACAGCCGTACCGCATTCCGGTTGCTGCCGATATCCACAATGGAGACCTCACGCAACTCGCATTCGATTATGGTCGGACGGCGCTGCCCCTGTACGATTACGGAAGTATCGTCACTGGAGGTAATCACATCAATGCTGACACTGCACATATTAATAATGCCCTGCTCCACCTTGCTTTTTATCCTTTGGGCAAAGCCGTCTTTCTCGTCAAAAACGGCATCTCCGAGTAACTTCCCCTGTTCCACACGGAGGTTTTCCCACTTTCCGATGGGCAGGATCTGGTCCTGTTTGTCACTCCATGCGCGGGTGTGGTTCCACAGCATGACGGGATTCTTTAAAAAGTTATCCAGCCGGATACCCTCTGTCAGTACACGGGTGCCGTAACTGTTGACACTTTCGTCGCTAAGTACAAATGTTAATGCCATAAATGGGATCTATTCGTTAAAACTGATGCAAGGATACGGCGTTAAAATCGAACTCTCAACTAATCGGCTTAGGGTTAAAAGGAATACTTCAAGCTTTGGAAACTAATTAGTTACACGCATATTTTATACTAAACTTTGCCCTAAAGTAATATGCGTATGGCAAAGGAATATGACAATAAGCGCAAGATTGCGCATCATTATTATGTGGAAAAGAACTACACGGCCAAACAGGTGGCCGAAATGCTGGACATCACTCCCAAAACTGTAGGGGAGTGGGTCAGGAAATACGCCTGGAAACAAGAGAGACAGGCCAGGGAGATATCCGTCAGAAACCGCGAAGAGAACAGGGACCAGGTACTCTCAGACCTGGCAACGGACCGCAGAAGGATACGGGAACTTATCATGGAACAAGAGGCCTCTCCACAACCGGACAGGGAATTGATAAGGGAACTGCGTAAACAGATATCCCGGATAGATGATGCGGTGAGCAAGTGGAACAAGGCACGTATCACAGCACAGAAAGACGAGCGGGTTCCACTGGATATTTATCTACAGGTCATGGACAATATTTTCGACTCCTTGAGACTCTTCGATATGGAACTCTATACCCGGACCCTGGATTTCCAGGAGCAACACATCTATCAAATATCTAACAACAAATAGCAGATGGCACTTACACAAAGCGAGAAGCAGGCCAGAGAACGCTATCTGGAGAAACTCAAATTTGCCAGGAGCGGTTCCCGGGTGAATCCATTCGAATCCAAAGAAGAGCAACAGGCAGCCATCAGGAGGGCACAAAAAGACGTGGAATTTATGGTGGAGCGTTATCTGCCGCATTATGCCACCAGCAAGTGCGCCCCCTTTCAGAGCAGACTGGCCAACAGGGTGGCACGGGATCCGCAGTGTATGGAACTGGTACGTTGGGGAAGAGGATTGGCAAAATCCGTTTGGTGTGACCTGATCATTCCCTTATGGTTATGGATGCGCGGGGAATCCGTATACCTGGTTATTGTAGGTAACAACCAGGATAAAGCGGAACTCTTACTGGCCGATATTCAAGCGGAATTTGAAGGAAACCCGCAGCTGATCAAAGATTTCGGGGAACTAAAACAGAACGGAAGCTGGGAGTATGCCAACTTCCGTACAGCGGACGGGAGGTTCATGGGAAAGGCCATCGGTATGGGAACCTCTCCCCGGGGACTAAGAATCGGAGCTTTGCGTCCCAACCTGCTGGTGGCCGATGACCTGGAGGATAAGGATACCGTGAAGAATCCTGCACGGCAGGACGAAGTGGTGCAATGGATAGAAGCCGACCTGATTCCGACAATGGACGGGCCGGTACAGCGTTACCTGCACCCCAACAATGATTTCGCACCGCGTACCATTCAGAACCAACTGGAAAAAAGGCATCCCGACTGGCACGTCGATATAGTCAAGGCATATGATAAAAAGACCTACGCGCCGGTGTGGCCACAAAAATATGATAATCAATATTACCGTATGCTTGAGAAAAAACTGGGAATTATCGCGGCACATGCCGAGTTTCTGCATGAACCTCATGTACAGGGGAAAGTATTCACCGACGATCTCTTCCAGTGGGCGCCGCCACCGAGAATGAATTCATTCAAGATACTGGTAGGGCATTGGGACGTGGCCTATTCAGGAAACAATGACTACAATTCCATACCGGTATGGGGATTGCATGGGACCGATTTCTGGAAAATGAAAAGCTTCTGCCGGCAGTGCAAGATGGAGGATGCCGTCCGCTTTATGTATGATTACGAGAGCACATTGCCCAAATCCGTAATGATACATTGGAGAGTGGAGGAACAGTTCTGGAACGATCCCGTAAGGCAAGCCATAGAGGCGGTGAGAAAAGAGCGGGGAAAATGGCTCAACATCTCGCTGGTGAAACGTTCGTCGGTCAAAAAGTTCGACCGTCTGATGTCCATGCACCCCTATTATCAGAACGGGCGGATCTATTATAACGAGAACGAACGGTACAACAGTGGTTTTGTGGAAAGCACTTCACAACTCAAGGGGATAGAACCCGGATACCGCTGTCATGATGACGGACCGGACTCGGACCAACAGGCTCTGGAGTACCTGGCACAATTTGTCAGTTATGAAAGCGGAACACGGGAGGAGGACATTGAATTCGGGGACATGCGTCGCCGCAACAGATATTAATTTAAACTTGGAAAGATGAGTTTTATCACCAAAAAGGATTTGCGCATCGCAATACGCGAATACCAGTTAGATGAAATAACCGAAGCGGACGACACGCTGGTGGAGATAGCCATCAGCCATGCTATCGGGGAAATGAAACCTTACCTGCACCGTTATGACACAGGCAGGCTTTTCGCTACAACGGCAAACCAGCGCCCGGACATCCTGGTACGTTTCGCCGTGGACATAGCTATTTTCGAACTATGCAGCATCGCACTTCCGGACCAGGACCTGGAGAACAGAAGGGCGCTTTATAAGCGGGCCATAGGATGGCTAAAAGAGGTGCGGGATAACGATATCCCCACAGAACTGCCCTTTAGAATCACGGGAACAGAACTGGAACCGGCCCCTGATAAACAGATCACATTCGGAAGTAACCCCAAACGTAACAATTATTATTAACCATGAATAAGAACAGAAACAAGAACGGTGCCGTGCAGACCGCAAAAAAGGGAGGAAGGGTGCCGGAAGAGCCCGTCATCATATTGGAGGCACCCAGAAGGGAAGGGTTCGACATCGGACGCTGGAGAACGGCCATCAAACTGGCGGAAGATCCAAAGGAACCTGATTATACGCTGTTGTATGACATCTTTAACGATATCATGCTGGATTCGCATTTAACCTCCATCATCAACAAACGCATCGACCATATCAAGGGAACCCCGCTCGTGTTCAGCCAGGAAGGGAAAGAGAACCCGATGGTCAGCGCACTGATCGGCACACCGTGGTTTGACGAAATGCTCGAGGATTTGCTTTGTTCAAGATTCTGGGGGTATACCGCTTCCTGGCTTGACCTGAACAACGGTACTTTCCGTAAATACCAAATGTATGACCGCAGGCATATCAAACCCTTAAAAGGGATGCTGCTGGTCAAACAGGATGACAGGGACGGAATAGACATTGCCCGGCCTCCCTATGACAGGTTTATTATTACGGCGGGAAAGCCAGGGGATTTCGGACTGCTGATCAAAGCCGTACCATGGGTGCTGCTTAAGCGGGGGGATGTGAGTGACTGGGCCACTTTTAATGAACTTTTCGCCATGCCTTTCAGAAAGGGAACCTATCCACAGTTCAGCAATGACGCCAAACTGATCATGGAACAGGCCATGAAGTCCTCCGGAAGTGCCGGTTATGCAATTGTGCCGGAAGGGTTTACCCTGGAATTTATCCAGAACACCTCCAACGGAAGCACAACGGCTTATATGACGCTGGCGGAGTTTTGCGATAAACAACTCTCCAAACTGTTCCTGCAATCCACCATGACTGTGGAAGCGGAAGGGGGACAATACAAAGGAGAGGTGCATGAAAGAAGTGAAGAGGGGGTGCATAAAAGTGATGAAAGATACCTGCTGGGAATCCTCAATACCAAATTCAGGGAATTGTTGGCTACGCACGGGTTTAACCCCGGGGAAGGAAGGTTCACCTATGTACCCGAAAGTCATATCTGCCTGGAGAAAAGGATGGATATGGATTTGAAACTGGCAGAAAAAATAGTCATCCCGCCCTCTTACTGGTATGAAAAATACAATATGCCCATACCGGAGGGAGGGCCGCAATACATAGCACCGCAAACATCTCCCGCAGGGGAAGGGGCACAGGTTCCGGTACAAAACCACAGGGACCTCACTGAAGAAGGCGGGCAGCCGGCATTTTATGATCCGCGGCCGAAAAGACGCATCAGGGATTTATTGGATTTTTTTTCATAAGCCCCCGTGAAGGGGGCATGTACGCAGATATATACAACCTGTATAAATGCCGGTGCGGAGTCTGTCTCAACAGGGAAAAAGGAAACGCGGGTATGACTTTCTCGTTGGGGGAGGAATTGAAGGATACCATACTGAAACGGATTTACGGGGGATTCGATGTTAAAAGGAATATTGATCCGGATTTATACAAATATACGGTCAATGCCCTGGACCAAGCGGTGGATAAGGGATTCTCCGGAGTCCAGGACCTGCAAGCGGAGGAAGACTTTATCAGGGAACTGAAACATAACAACGGGGTATTTGCCGCTTTTAAGACACACCGCCAGCAGAATGACCTGCATAACCTGCTCACTGACGAGGAAGGCGGTCTCAAGAGTTTTGCCCGCTTCAAACAGGATACGGAACCGGTAATAGGAGCCTACAACACAGACTGGTTGCAAACGGAATACACCACTGCCATCAAACGTGCGCGTACAGCGGCCGAATTCAGGACATACGAACGGGAAAGCGACCTGTATCCGAATGTCAAGTGGCTGCCTTCCGCCGCCGTGGAACCAAGGGATGCGCACAGGCCTTATTACGGAATGGTCAGGGCTTTGTCCGATCCCTTTTGGAAAAGCACCTATCCGGGATGCTTGTGGGGATGCCAGTGCGGCACGGCCAATACGGACGAAAACATTACCCATGGCCCTGGGGTAACGCCGAATAAGGAAACAAGACCGGAAAGAGGGCTGGAGCAAAACCCCGCATACAGCAGGGCCTGTTTCAGTGACAGGCATCCATACAGGACCGATGCTTATCCGGGTGCCGGGAAAGCGGTGGAGAACTTCATGGAAAAGCAGGAGATAAAACAGCAGCGGGCGGATATCCGTAAATGGGCAAAGGAGAACCTGGCGGAACGGACTGTACAGGCACCGGGGATCAGCAATCCGGTCAGGTTTACCATGTCCGGAATAAAGGAGGCTATCAACCAGCCCCATAAGTTCCTCAAGGAAAAGAACGAGGCGCTGAAAAATATACGGGAACTCATTCGGGACGGTAAATACGTTAAATACGCTCCTGACGAAAAAGAAAATCCGATGGTGGCAGGCTATCATTTCATTGAGATACCCGTTGCGGGAAAGAAATCATATGCCGTTATCAGGGAGCTGTTAAACGGGCAACAGTTGTTTTATTCCATCGTGGAGAAAATCAAGAAAAAGTAGAAAGTTGCCCAAAGAAGCAATCGGGGAATAGGTACCCCGGAAGTTACTTGGCCCTTACACGCAACAAGAGGGAGATAAAGAACTTGCCAAAGGATGTGCAATCCGATACAGTCTTCTTTAAATCCCTCCTGATTTGAATACAAAGATACGATTAAAAAACAAATGCACAAGCATTTCATGTTAAAATACCATTTAAACGGTGATCGAATATGCCTCAAACACCTGATGTTACAGAGATGATCGGCCAAAGGCTTAAACAAGCGGTCCGCCTGATCGAGTATGACCTGCCACGCATGGTCGGAAAAACAGCCCGGGACCATTTCCGGGACAACTTCCGTCAGGGAGGTTTTGTTAACGGAGGGCTGCACCGGTGGAAAGACGTCAAGAGAAGGGATCCGGACAGTAAATGGTACGGATTCGAATACAAGGCCGAAAAGCGGACATCCTACAAATTCAAACGGGATCCCAAAACCGGAAGGACCCGGAAGGCGGACAAACAAAAGCAACTGAATTTTTCTCCCACGGCTACCAGGCGCCCCGTATTGCTTTCCAAACGTCTGGAACTCATGCGCAGCATCACCAGCAGGCCCGGGCGGGGATGGGTGGCCATAACCACGGACAAGCCTTATGCCGGCGTACAGAACCACGGGGGGATCATAAAAGTGTTCGGCAAACATCCGGTGAAGCTACCCGCCAGACCATTTATCGGCGCGAGCAGGGAACTGGAAAATGAAGTAACCCGCCTGGTAAGGAAAGAACTTGACCGGGTATTTAAACAATAAAGACAAATGGAAGAGATTTTAAAGAAAGTGATGCAACGGCTCAGGGAAGAGGTGCCAGAGCTCAAATGGATTGATCTGAACATAGGACAGATGATGATGGAGAACCCGCCGGTGGATTACCCGTGCGCGTTGATAGACGTGCCACGGGCTGAATATTCCGACGCATCGGCAGGGATGCAGGTGGGGAAAATGGTATTGGAAATAGAGCTCTTTTTTATAGTACGGGCCCCTTCGAGCATGGCGGCACCCGCGCAACTCAGGGAACAGGCGTTTGCGCATTACAGCATCACACAAAAAGTATACCGTGCATTACAAGGGTTTTCCGGAGAGTATTTTTCAAAACTGACACGAACAAGCGCCTACAGGAATAAAGAGTATTATCCCCGTGGAATGAAACTCCTGTTTGAATGCTCCATAAAGGATGTTACGGCAATGGCCGCCAAAATTAAAATTACCCCGCAAGCCGGGATACACATCGGTATGGCCGGGACATCAGAATAAAGACGGTTGGGACTCCACTGGGGATTTCAGCTTGTTAAGCTCCTTGCGGGCAGGAACGCCCAGATAGTTGTAAAAGGTCGAAATGGAAATAAGAAAACGGGGGTAAATGACATGGTCGTAAACCCATTTCTGAGTAACGCCACGACGGGTATGTTCCAGCGTAATACGCTGAATCTCGCAAATACGTTCCAGTTTATTTCGCTTATTATAACTCATGCCACAAAAATAAAGGCTTTCACATAAATATTCACTATAAAAAGTACAAAAACTCAAACAGCCCTGACATTTTGTGCAGGGCTGTTTGGGCACTCAGAACCGATCGACCGGATAAAAACGGTCATTCCAGGCGTTTACAAATTCACGTTCCGTGATGATTTCGATATCAGTCATACGGGGATTCTCTGAAACAAAACATTCCGCTTGCTCAAGAGTAGGGAAAGAACGCACCTTGCAATACTTGCACTCCTGGGGAACAAGAATAAAGGCAGAGACGGAGTTTGTACCCAGAGAACCTAAAGCGCCGTTAACACCACATCCTAAGTCATTAGGGATTGGGGAAAAGCCTGAAAAATCGTCCCGATTCATGCTGCTAACTCCCCAGCAGGCAACATTAATTTGAGCAGGTCAGATTCTATTTTACAAAGTTTTTTAGTCTCAATTTGAAAGTTACTTTTACTCATTCTTATATAGCATCTCTTTCCGTTCTTTTTTTGTTTTCAATGTATTTTTTTAATGTCTCTATATAACCAGGAGTATCACTCTTTACATATCTCCAGAAGTCCTCAAACTGAATATACAAAGGTGAACCGTTTTTTATAATTGGATAAACATCCTCTCTTAATAATACATTCTTTATATAGTCAGCATGCGTAACCATATTATCCAATGCTCGGTCACGATCTTTTTTTATTCTATCATATTTAAACTTTTGTTCATAATCACAATACTGTTGTAAATGATATTCCAAATAAGACACCACTTGCTCTAATTCTACAATTCCTTTTTCTTCTTCTTCATTCATATTCTATATTTATAGGTTATGATACAAATATAGTAATTATAATAATAGTACAATAGATTTATCAGTTAATCGTTAATCTTCTGCCATTTGGTAACTTCTTTATCTGTTTGATAAAATTCGTCATCTTCTCTCAAATACCATTTACCATCAATCTGACTATATGTACCAATAGCGTAATGATACATATCGAATTTCATTTTCACTATTACGATTTCTCTGTGTTCTGGAAGGTCATCTGGATTTACAGTTAAATCATGCCAAGCATAATTTTGTTCTTGCATTTCGAGCGCTTTTAATGCGTGGTATTTAGATACAGCCTCATAGTCGCCCGAATGTTCGGATAACTTTACGCTATTGCTCTCTATATAAATTTTTGCATTATTCATTTTTGTACTGATTTGAATTATTTCTTTATAACTATTGCCATTGTACTTATACTTGTTCCGCTCTCTTTAAACTCACCTGCGCCAATTTCAAACACTTGCCCGTGTACTTCATCAATCCATTGGCGGAAAGCAGCACACTTCTTTTCAGAAGCAAATTTCCAATGTGGACTGGTAATGGCTGCAAGCGTGCCACCTTCTTCGAGCCGTTCATACATAAGCCTTACATGATCTATGTCCTGATTGTTTGCGAATGGAGGATTGGCAATTATCTTGCCATAGCTGCCCACACTATCTTTCGCAAAATCTTCCCCAAGTAGTATTACATTGCCCAGCGAATGCAGAAACTCCCTGTTTTCAGGCATCAGTTCATAACATTCAACCATAACGGAAGGACATGCCCGATGAATAGCCTTGATAAGCGCACCACGACCGGCACTCGGCTCTAACACCGTATCATCTTCATGTATCCCTCCGGCAAGCATTACCAACCAGTCTGCAACACCATCCGGAGTTTCAAAGAACTGATATTCCTGTTGGAGATTACAGCGCTTCCCATCTTTGAGGATAGAGAAGACGCGCTCGGCATTAAACGGGAATGTAAAGCCCTGTACTTTACCACCTTGCCAAGATCCCCCTGCTTCCTCTATCCATTTTTTGGCCTCGGCATAAGATTTCTTATTAAATTGCACTTGTGGAAGCTTGAGGATGTTATTCTCAAGCGTGCAATGCTTCAATATCTCTTCCACACTCCATTTCTTACCTTCATCGGATTGTTTTCCTTTTTTGTCCATGGGAGCATCGGGGGCGAGCAATGATGACACCTTTGATATAACCTTATTGCTCGCGTCCATAAATGCGTTGACGCAGGTAAGCATTTCCATAAGAAAATCGTTATCTACGTGGTCCGTTTCGTCCATAACGGTTAATCCGTCCATCATGTCCTCCAGTCTGTTCAACTGTTCAACACTACCACGTAACATTTTTATTAAAGTCTCTTTTTTGTTCGTCATAACTTTTTTGTAAATAAATTCTTGTTGTGTCTACGCTGCCATGACCTAAAAGATCAGCCAACTGAATCACATCCTTGTTTTTCTTAAGAAACATCTTCGCGAAGAAGTGGCGGAAAGCATGGGGGTGCATCTTTTTCTTGTCAATACCACAGCAATTGCCCCAATCCTTCATACCCTGAGACAGTCCACGTTGTGTCATGGGGCCAAATCTGCCAACCGCAAAAAGCCCGGTCTTACCGCATTCTTTCGCATAAGCTTTCGCTTCTTGCTGTAGCTGTTTTTGAAAGAAAAAGCGACGGTACTTGTTACCCTTTCCTTTTAATGTCACTTCCCCGGATATGATGTCCTCCCACGTGAATTGCAGAAACTCCGACAGACGGGCACCGGTTGTACCTAAAACCTTGATAAAAAAGTAATAGTCTTTGTTGGATTTAGTCTTCAAGTATTCCAGTAAACGGTTATATTCGTCCTCTGTCGGAACATTATTTGTATCCAGCTTACGCTTCATCTTGGGACGCTTGAGCTCGACAGGTTTCTTCATCCACTTGGAAAATCTCTCGATGGCCGTAATCCGTAACCGGATAGTAGCGGGAGCGAATTTTTCCTCCTCAAGCATCTTTATGAATCTCCTGCAATTATCCATATTGACATCATTCGCATATTCGAAGTATTTCTTCATAGAGGTATGGTATAAATCAACCGTATGCGGGGAATAATCATTATTATCAGTCAGCCATACTATAAAATCATTCAACAGCTTCTTGTTCTTCTCTGAAATGGCGTCAAGTTTCTCCAATGGCTTTACCGTCTTTTTCCTGCGGCCATATCCGATTTTAAGATAAGACAACAAATCGCAAATGGCTGAACACATTAATGGATAACGAGCCATAACATCAGCGTTTTTACGCTTATAACTCAAATAGCCGCGACGGTTGACCTCTTCGGTACTCTCAAGGAAATCCGCTACATACTTGATATGCTTGCCAATTGTATCATAACTTCTACCTGTGGTATACAGGTAAGAAATATAATTAGTCAGTATATGCTGTCTGTTATTATCCATCGTTTTTAAGTATTAAATCACACCAGGTAGCATCATTTTCAAAGAACCATTCAAAACCTCCCGCTTTATGCTTGCCCGGCTTTTTATTGCAGATACAGCTGATCAGAGACGGATTAACACCTGTCGCTTTCCCTGCATCCTGAATGGAAGGGAATACACCGCATAACTTTCCGTCTTTAATGGCAACTACACTTTTACGATTTAGACCTGCACCTGTTTTATGCCAGGAACCACGTCCTTTGGCTAAATTTTTCAGACTTCTACGTTTAGTCTTGGGGGAATGATACTTCATTGTTTTACCTTTATTGTGAGGAGCAATGCCTTTCAAAAATCTGCCGTTTATGGGATTCCTCGTAGGGCGTTCAACAGGTATATAAAGTTCGCTCATTTCTATATTTATCTAAACTATTTCTTATGTTTCAATCGTTTGATAGCGTCTTTCTTTGAGTATGCCATAACTACCTTTCCTCTTATGGTGAACTCCCGTAATTCTTTGACTGAGGATTTAACTTTATAGTTAGGATTAAAGCTCATTCCTTTTTTACGCTTCATTGCATACAGATCGTAATTTTGTGCTACTGCGCACATCGCTGCTGATAGCATTAGTTTTAGTTTATTCATTTACATTATTATTTTTAGAGTTACTACTTGAGCAACCTTAATTGCCCATCTTTTTCCACTTTCCCCTTGACTCGTACTATTTCTTCATCTATCATCTTTTCTTGTCTTTTGCAGGCTGTCAAAGCTGTGGATGTACGAACCTTGAAATAAGATTTCTGTAGTTCCCGTAATTTCACTACAGCGTCAAAAAATTCCCGTGAATTCATTCGTTGTTAGGATTATGCCATTGGACATGGACGCCCAATGGACCGGTTATTATTTCCTGAAAAACATATCCCCACTGATAGATCGTGCCGTATCATCATGTGTAAGACGGATGTATCGAAAAAAGTTCTGCTCCGACCGATGCCCGGTCAAACGCATGATTTCAAGTGTTTTCATCCGTCCTGTCAGATACATATTGGTTGCAGCGGACCGGCGGGCCGTATGACTGCTGATCAATTCCCATTTTTCTTTCGTAACCGTATGCAATTTTCCTGCTTTGGTGAACGAATAGGTAACTTTATCATTCAATCCGATCTCACGCATCACCCGCTTCAAATATTTATTGAAATGCTGAATGCAGAGGTGACAAGGGATATCTCCTTCATACTTTTCAAAAATCTCTTTTACGAAGTCATGGGCCGGAATCTTCACGTCCACGTTCGTCTTCTTTGTTCTTTTTACGATGTATCCATTTACTAAATTTTGATTTGTCAAGGTCGAATAATCAGAATAGCGAAGGGCTGTCAGACATCCTATTACGAAAAGATCCCGTATACGTTCCCGTGCCTTGCGCCTATCCTGATTTTCAAATTTATAGTAGTAGATGCGGGATATTTCATTCATGCTTAAGAATACCGCAAACGCAGGTTCTTCCCGGATATCTACTTCATCGTAAGTCGTATCAACTGCATAATTATATTGACCGGCACGCCTGACAAGGGACTGGATCTTTTGTATATACCCCAAGATAGTATTATGCCTCAATCCCCGGTTCTCCAGATAAGAGATAAAGTCCTCCAGGAACTCTTCAGTGATAGAGTTGGTATATATGTCACAATCATACTTCTCCGAGAACCGGTCAATATGCTTAATTATCGCATCATAGACAGCGGCGTAGTGTTCAGACTTATGTCTGGAGCGCTTTTCAAGAACTTCCCGGATAAAATCTGTGAAGAAGACACCCTCCAGAGGTTTCTCCTGACGGAAGTGGTTTATATAGTCCTTCCTTGCCTGGCGGGAACGGACCGGTTGAATAATCTGTAATGCTTTGGCTGCTTGTTTTATGAATCATTATTCCACTTTATACAATTTGCATCCTGTTTTCTCTTTTACTCTGAACAGGAACTCTGCCGCCCGGTCCGAATCTACAACCAGCTTAACGGCTGTTACCCCCTCCGTCTGAGGACTCTGATAGAGTAAGGAACAGGGTTTATCATAATAAAGCCAGTAGTAGATCAGTTCCGAAAGATAGCGGTCACCGATCTGGACGATATATTTAACCGGTGGACGTTGCATGGCTATCGGGGTATAGAGGATTGATATTCGTCCTCCATTCGTTCAATTTCGGCCATACACGCCGGCCAACCGGGAAAGCCAAACAGGTTTTTATCATCAATATAGCAATGTGCGTACACTTTGTTTCCCCCTTCTCCGTATTTAGCCACATTCTCAGGATTATGGTCATTGATACGGTCGAAAGGTATCTGATGTTCCAACAACCAGTTGATAGCTTTTAGTAGCTGATCACCACAACGGCAGGTCCATATAATTATATAATGTCCCTGTGCATGCAACTTTCTTAATACTTCCCCTGCGTATGGTTGCTCCCCAAGAATAACAGGATAATTACTACGCACAATCGTCCCGTCAAAATCTACCGCTATGATCACGCTTCATCCTCCTCTGATTCCGATTCTTCTTTCTTGTTTTCATATGGGTACACATCCATAATGGGTGTTTCGCTCACGGCTCCAATCTGGTAGTCGGCCATCGTGCCTTTCATGCCTTCATCCAACTTCTTCACGGCGTCCCGAAGGTCGGCAGCCTGTACCAGGACATTGGCCGGTGTACGTTTTTCAACACCGCTTTTTTCATCCAGGACAACAAAGAGCAGTTTGCATTTGAACCAACGGTCGGCCGCCTCTTCGTCACTGAAGAAAAGCTCTTTATAGTTAGCCCGTTTAATATCCGAAACGGTAAACTCCCCGGAAATGAATGGGCTCAGTTCTTCTATCAGCCGGGCTTCGGCCTCAGTGAAACTGAGGGCATCCACCAGATAGGGCTCTGTTACTTTCACGTTCATACCCGCTTCGTTAATCTTTTCGTAGCGGATTTTTCCTTCAAACCAATTGTGCATTGACATAATTTTGATTGTTAAAATGTTATTTGAAATAAATTGAAATCAGTATCCGTCCGGAGCGTTTGATAAAGAGGGCGGTTTCGCCCCCATCTGTTACAGACTCGACCGTAATCTTACTTTTAAGGATCCCTGCCAGGTGCATCTGGTAAATCAGTTGTCCAAGGTCGGAATGGATGGAGGCGAAATCCGCATCATCACCCGTCATACGTTGTGCCATAAGCGTGTGCAGAGCGGAAATGATCCGTCGCAACCACTCCGGACGCTTTTCTTTGGTCAAATTGCATTTGTAAGTAAGTTGCTTCATACTTCCATTGCGCTCATCGACAAGGGCAACGAACGCTCTACATCATTTTCATCCTTGTACTTTACTTCCACAAACTGGCAGGTGGGTACCGGACGGTACGCGTCCTTTATGATCTTGATGCCTTCCAAGAATGTAGGATTCTGCTCCTCGTTTGCCATTTTCTCCAGTTCCAAAACCTTATTGGCTTTCAGCGTACCTTTTTGATCCTTGGCAAGCAATCGGGTAATGGCACCAACCAAGCGGCGCGACTTATCATCCGTAGCCAAAGTTCCGAGATATTCACGCACCTTCTCAATGCCTATTTCCACAGTATCATCCCATCCGTCATTCAAGCGGTTGCCTACTTTGATGGAGCAACGTCCGTTACTGTGCGTCATTGTACGACTTTTGCGATCCATTTTCACCTTGAACAGGCGCTGCTGCATTTCGTCCAGCATGGCGGATTCGGAAAAAATCTGCTGTTTGATGGCAATCATTTCGTCAGATAGCTTTTTTAATTCGCCGAACATGCGCTCTACAAAATCATCGCGCATATCATTGTATGATTGGCGTTCGCGTTGGAGTTGTGCTTCAGTCGCCCGTTCTTCTGCTTCCAGTTGTGCTTTTAATTCCGCCCGTTCTTCCGGGGTTAAGTTCTTAATATCCATAATTTTATTATTTATAGGGTTAATAATTGTAATTTACTCGCTCAAGCTGATTCTGCCTGCGGCTGTTAATCAGTTCTTCCAGTTCTTTTTCTTTCAATCCGATACCGGCCAGCAAATTATTGCGCCGGTCTGTCAGCCGGATGAACTCCTCATGTGAAAGTCCCTCCGTGAAAAGTTGCTCGTGCACCAGGTTCAATTCATGGGTGTCACGCTCTATCCGTTCACGAATACTGCGTATCATAAGCTGCCTGGACTGGATTCTGTCAGATGCTACAGTCATCATAAAACTATTTTGGGTTCAACATTTTATTTTCTTTCAGATAGTAATGATACATGCTCAGCAGTTTGGAATAAGGAATCTTGTTGAAATCGTCATATACACGCCCGGCATGGTGCAGGATTTGTCCGATTGCATATCCATTCCTGTTTTGCAGGTATTCGGGTGATTGGTCATAACCACGCAAAGCCAGATTCGCATGTACGGCGGCAAGCAGCCTCTTTCTGGCACGGTCATCGCGGTCATCTCCTTTGGTGGTACCTGTGAAATTCCGGTGCCTGGCTTTTCTTAAACCGTATTTCTCTTCGATCTCCATGCAGATACGGTCATATTCCCCAAGGGATAACTCGCTCTTTTTATAGGTACGTTCACTGGTAGCCTGCCAGATCCAGCCCTGTATAATCACTGAGGCATTGTTCACCTGCCTGCCGGAACCGTCACGCCATTCACGGTATTGGGGCAGTTGCTTGACAAGGTGGTACAGGCGGTGAAAGTTTTTAGGTTTCTTAGAATCAGCATTCATATTATTAAGTATTTGTTATTGGTCATCAACCGGTTGTATTCCCAAATGATCGCCATGGCACAAAGCCGCTTTTTCCATATCTACCGGAATGACGGCGGTTTCTGTACGTCCCAGAACCCAGGCTGTAAGTCCTACCACATGGAAAACACGTTTGGCTTTCTTTTTACAGAACTTGGCCAGTGCAATGTCCGGCTCACCTTTGTCTTTGTCACTTTCATGTGCCAGAAAGATGAAGAGTTTACCGGGAAACTGTTTCAGCAGCGCTGACACATCGCTGTTTTTCATTTCCGAACGGTATTCCGTTGTATTATCAAGAAAGACAACCTGTGCGGATTTCCTCTTTTTGAGTTTTTCCTTCAATTCTTCCATGGGGATGTATTCGATGATATGCAACGTTTTATTCTCGGCAGAGATACCGACCCGCTGACAGGTTCTTGCAATATTGGCATCCGTATTCTCTTCCGCACTTACGTACAACACTTTCCGCATGGTACTCAAATAATTGGCCAGTTTAAGAGCAAAGGTGGTCTTTCCATTCTTTTCTTTCCCGTAAATCAGCCACAGCCCGGAATCCTCCGTTTCTGCTCCGATAGCGGTCCATTCACCGGACAGGGGCAGATAACTGTATACCTTATCATATAAATTACGTATAGTCAATACCCGGGCCATATTTACTGCTGGTTTAAGATTAAAAGACTTTCTGCACGGCGCAGCCCTGTTTCGTCATCGCTGCTGTCTGTGGCCAGACATTGCCGGATGATCTTGCCGATCATCTTGGTATCGGAAATATTCACAGACAGTACATCGCCGATCAGCTTCCGGTAAAAGGCTATCTTATCCTCTTTTCCCGTGGGGACCACCGACCCGTATTTGCTACTGAAACGGGAGAATAACTCCCTGTATCCCTCTTTCTTGCTTTTGTTTTTACCGTACTGGATCTTTGTGCGCAGTCCTTCAGCGCCCAGCATATACCAGCCGCAACAACCGTCGGTGGCATTCCAGAACTCTTTAAGGACCATGAATGCTTCATGTTTCAGATCTCCGGCTTCATCAATGATGACAAGGGGCTTGGGCATGGCTTTAAGCATGTACTTGATAGTTTCTTTGGTATCGTACAGTGTACCTCCGCCTTCGGCACCTATGCAACGGGCAAGTGCACGTATGAACTCATTCTGGTTCTTACATTGGCTGGCATCAATGTAAAAGCAGTTTTTCAATGTACGCGCCAGATAACGTGCCGAATAGGTTTTACCGATGGCACATTCATCCACGAACATACGGGCCTTACTGAACTCTTTGCAGAAAAGGACCTCCTCTTCAATGGTGTCAAAGACATCGGTACGTGCCATATTCCATTTGCGCTCATTGGGCGATACATCCAGAGCACGCCCCAGTTCCAACCACTTGGGAACGGATAGCTTCTTCTCCGTGATACCCTGCTTGAGTTCTGCATAAACGGCTTTATTGATTCCATATTTTTTTGCGAATGCGGCATCGCTTCCGCTATAGTTCTCACGTGCCACACTCAGGGCACTGAGTACGTTGGCTTTGAAATTTTCTGTTATCTCAATCATGATATGTATTTTTAAAATGTTTCCGCCAGTTCTTTTTTAAACGAGGGTTGAACAGTGTTTGGATTGTATTCAAATTCTCCGTCTTCATTCTGTTCCTGATCAAGTATTTCAACCTCGACACTTTCTTTGATTTCAAGAGAGTTCAGTCCCCTGATCTTAAACTTATTGTTTATCACTGCCGTACGGTTGTCTATAACCGTAACCTTGTCAATCGCTTTTTTACGGCTGGACACATATCCGTTCACCGTGGCGATATAACGTGCCGTTATCTCCTCGGCTGACTTTCCGTCTGCCGTTTTTTCGATGGTGGCGCGCACGCATACCGGCTTTACTATCGCTTCGCAGACACATCGATCGCTGCCTCTCAGATATACCAGAGCTTTAAGCACCTGCCCGTCATTGCCATCTATCCAGTAAACATCCAGCTCCTTGCCATCCACCACTTTCAACAACTCTATCAGTCGTTGACCCGTGTAAATCTCACCATCATCCCCCAGCCAGTATTTACCGGCTTGCAAACGGATCGTTCCGGCGTTGCAACTGGTTTCGGTCTTGTATCCCAGATAGCGAAGGAACGACTTGTAGTTGATCGGCTTAAGAGACGGGTGCTGGTTTTCCAGGAACACTTCCCACCGGCTTTTACCGGGGTATTTCTTCGTATTGGAGTGGGGAGAATTATTATGTTCCTGAATATCGAGCAGACAACCTTCCACTATTTTTTCATAGGGAATCAGGGGGACTTTATGGGAGGACACCTGATTGGGTTCGCTTTTAGCAAACGGACGTGCCTGCCACCCCTCTTTCTTCTTCTCTTTCTCATAACGGAAGCCCCTCCAATAGCGCTCACACCGTTTCCCTCGTGGATTATTGGCCTCAATATGGACATGTTGAAACATAACCCCGTCTCTAAGCAAAGTGTCCTTGAGTGCGCTGTTAAGGTTACTTTCACACTCCAGTTCAGCTGGCAGAGGTAATCCCCATTCGGCATAATTTCGAACCATCTGCCTGTAAAAATCTGCCATGACCCCTTTCTTATGTACCCCGTAAACCCATGTCGTCAGGCATTCAGAGCCTAAATCCACGGCATTATAAAACCATACCCTTTCATTGGGGGCGTATTCGAAGGGAGGCTGGCGGTCATCAACCGAAACCATACTGCCGGCATATTCCGGTTGTTTCATATCGTAATAGGGAATAAACTGTTCGAGATGCTTCTGTCTGTCACCTCCGCGTTTGCTGTAAGTAACCACCTTGGAACCCCAAGATGCCAGAAACGAAGTGATGCAGCGCTTGCTCAGTTTCTTGAAGTCCTTCGGATTGTACACCTCACCGGTCTCGTTATTTATGATTTCCACATATCCGTTCAGGAATCCCTCATACTGTCGAGACACTTCTGTAGGGGTGGGTTTGTGTTTCTGGGAAACAAACATGCTTTCCAACAAAGCTCTTACCTCATCGGTATTCTTTACGGCATTTCTGTTATTGTATTTTTTGCTGATCAGTGTTCCGTATCCACATTTAACAAACTCGTTATAAGTCTTTTCAAATTTTCGTGCGCTTGACGGGAGGGTATGTTCAATACCATATTTGGCTCTTAGGACCTTGTTAAAACCGTTGACATCGCTGCTGATAGTAGCCATCAGTCCGCGTATCGTTATCCCTTTGGATACCCGTTCCAGTTCGCGGGCCTTCTTTAACTTGATGGCCGCTTGCAGTACACTGGCATTAATAATGTATTCTTCCTGTACTTCTGTCTCCAGTGTTCCTTTGACTCCGACTTTCACTGTTGTATAAAAAGTGACCGCATCAGGATCGATCTCGTAATATCGTTCCAATATGCTGTCTACCTTACGCGGATCACCGATAGCATTCTGTATCTCTATGGGCAGGCTGTCAAAACTTACCAACATAGGACGATTGTTGCAAGCGCGTTGAACGCGTTTGATACCGTAAGGCTTACCTTCGTAGCGCCAAATAGTGAGTTTCAACTGTTCCCAAGTATAATATTTTGGCACCAGTTCATCCTTTGTTACTACCCATATGTTATTCCATTCGTGTGGCATAAACATTATTTTTTTATTATCTTAGTTCCCGCCCCGTTCTCGCTCCGGGTTGCAAGTCATTAGCTTTCCGGCGGGATTTCTCTCATTATCTGAGAGATTTTATCCCTTTCTATTCTCACGAACCAAAAGAGTTTTGCTACTTTTGTAGCCGTTCTAAAAACTAACTATTATGAATCAATCAGAAAAAATCGAATATCTTCTTGAAACAATAGATATTCTAAAGGTGCAATTGGCTGTTGTTAGCTCTAAGCAGCAAACAATGAACGCCATGATATTAGGCACATTGTCATACGTGTTTCCTGAAGACGCAGGAACCGTTTATACTAATTACGTAAATACCCTTGAAAACAATGTATTTGTGGCTTTAGATAAGATTGAAAGCCAACTCAATGAGTGTTCAAAGCCTTTTTTGAAGGCTCAGCGGCAGGCAGTCTCCCGTGATATTCTGTCCATGAAAAATGATTCACTCTATCATCAACCTGAATGATATTATCGGAAGAGCAAGAGGAAAGGAAGGTACTTCCATTCTGTTTATTCTTTTTCTTTTTCATTTTACTTCCTCCTTTGCTCTTTCAATTAATACATTCACTACCACCATTCCTGCCAGCACTACCAATACGGCACTGGCAAGAATTTCTTTATCGGTGGCTTCATAACTATTGCTTATTGCCATTGCTGTCCAAAGTGCTATTATTGCGACACAGGTCTGTATTCCTCTAAATATTTTCATATTTTCTATCATTTAAGGGTTACGACTTCCATATATGGATTTTCTATTCTTTCTTTGATAGTAGTTATTTTATATTGCTGACCACCATGATTCAGAGCATATGCACGTAGTAAACGCGCAGAAGGACTATTCGTCTCAAATCGCATAGCCGATTGAACAGAACGTTCCGATACTTTGAACTCTTTGGCTATTTCACGTTGAAGTGCCAAACTGATTTCAATTACTTCTTTTTTTTCTTCCATATTATATTATTGTTTAATTGTTATTCCTAACTTTGGAGCGTCTTGCAATTGGAAGACTTTGCAAAGTAATACAGAATTTCTGAATTATCAAAATTAAATTCAGAAATTATGGAATAAAAATTCAGATAACATGGATAAAAGTATTATCAATTCACGGTTTATTGAAAGTGTTAACTATTTAATAAACAATAAAATATCCCGAAATAAAGCAGAGATCGCGGAAAGTTTGGGAATAGGGGCGACAAGGCTTTCAGAAATTCTGAATAATAGAATGAAGGCTGGAACTGATCTTATTGCATGCTTATGTTTCAAGTATGATATAAGTTCAGATTGGATTTTAATGGGTAAGGGGCCTATGTTCCGTGACAACAAAATATCTGAAGGCCCCAAACAGGTTCATATTCCAGATACTATTCCAATATTGTCAAATGAAGATTTTATCTCTATCCCTTTGGTTGAAATTTCAGTGGCTGCCGGTTGCAGTGGATATGACAATCCAAGCTATTTAGATGTAATTGATGTTATTAAAATGCCTTCCACGATGCTCAAAAACAATGGTCAGTATTTTTGTATCCGTGTAAAAGGCGAAAGTATGACTCCTACAATTTTAGATAGTTCTTATATTATAGCCCGAACGCTTGACCGATCAGAATGGGGACATATGCCAGATCGTCATGTTTATATTATCAGCGATCGTGATGGGCGAGCATATTTAAAGAGAGTAAAAAATCGCTTATCTAATAGCGGATTCATTGTTTGTATGTCCGACAATGTTGATAAACTTAATTATCCTAATTTTAATTTAGAAGAGCAAGAGATAAATTGCATACTTCATGCAGAATGGGCTCTTAGTGCCAAAATGCCAAATCTAAACGAAACATATTATGATAAAGTTAATCAGCTGGAGGATAAATACGACATGCTTGAGAACCAAATGAAACAAATACTACGAGCCATCAAAGATAAATAGTCAAGATATTAGATCCCATAATCTTAAACATATTAGAGAAAAGGAAGATATTGGAGTTATAACTATGTATTCCTCTGGCTATCGTTTCTAATGATATAAGATTTTAATAAAGAGCCAACTGAATGATTATCAATATCTTAAGTAAAAACACTTGCTATATACAATGTTATTATAGGGGGATTTATTCTTTATATCATGTCCTTTTAACTACATTTTAACCACTGATAGGTATTTGGATTAAACTTTTAAAACATACATGTGTAACCCCAATTGTAACCCCAATTGTAACTCCAAGCATATTTTTAGCATAAATTACACAGAAATAAGCATTCTGAGGTATACTTTGCAAACTGACTATTTCGGCCAAAGGAAAGCTTTTTAGATATAAATAATCACCAGAAGTATAGATATGACAAATGCCACTTAAATACCCACAAATAGGTTCCCAGTGGCATTTAACTACAGCTTTTTAAAACAATGAACATAAGGTAAAGGTCTGAATTTTAAAATTAACCTTCAATATACATTCTTTCCTGTTTTTCCTTCAAATAATGGTAGTAGAATTAACCTTTAATGCACTAAACTGTACCATTTGTTTTGATAGAGTTCAAACCCCAATATATACTGAATCTCCCATCTATAAAGGGTTTCCAGCATTTTTTCTATACTCAATAATCTGTCCCATTCACTTTACCCCCCATACAAGACAGGTGTGATCCATCCCGACACCAAGGCTCCGGGACTGGAGGAAGCGCGTCGTAAACTTGTCTATTATAACATGAATAAGGCAGAACAAATGGCTTATGATGAACATATCAATGCGATTATGATTCAGAATGATGTATTGAGTACGGCAGCTATGGAAGGCCGCCAGGAGGGGCTTGCCGAAGGTCGTATGGAAGAGAAGCAGGCGAATGCCCGAAGGATGAAGGCATTGAACCTGCCGGTCGAAACCATCTGCCAGGTGACAGGATTGTCCGCCGGAGAGATAGAGAACTTGTAAATTCCGTTTTCTCCGTCTTATTCCGTCTTCCCCTCTATTCATAGTATTTCATATTACAGGTTATTAAGTGTACCGTTCTTTCCCGAACGGTATGACAAAGTTAAGCATGGAAAGGCAGCGATGCAAGAAAGTGATGCAGAGTGCCGCATTACGGCGCAAAAAGTCACAGTGTCCACTGCAAGGCAATGCACGCTCTGCCGGGGTGAAACCGAGCCTCGTCCGGACTCTTCCGGACCCTCTGTTTCCGTCATTCGGAGCCTCTGAATCACCAACATGGATACCAACATGCTTTAGTATTCGTAATACGCTGTTGCTCAGCTTTCTGTGCGAGCGAAATTCGAGGCCGCCAACATGCAGACCTGCACATAAATAAATAATAAACAAAAGATATATAAAATATATCAGTCGAATTTGCGGTCGGCGAACAATTTTTGAGTCCGATCCGCCGCACCGGGCATTCTCCGGAATTTACCACAGATTTCGAAGTCCATGTATGTTGCCGTTTGGGCCCCGGCCCGTCATCGTCACCGAAGTGGTACTTGGCCTTTTACTGATAATAGGTATTTAGATCCGGGTGGTATCTTTGGTAGTACAACACGTAAAATACAGAAGAAAATGTTATCTTTGTATTTACGAGTATAAGAAAAATAAAGAAGAGTGCCAATTGTTGCATCCCTTACATTTTGTAACCAAGTGTGAGAATCTAAAAAATAATTGTGTACATTTGCAAAAGACTAACTTCAATGCCCCATGGATACACCGATCAATGCCCCGCTTAGAAAACTCCCGATAGGGATACAGAGTTTTGAGAAACTGCGCTCCGAAAATTTCCTTTATGTAGATAAGACCGCATTGATTTATCGGCTGGCTCAAGCAGGCAATCCCTGTTTCCTGAGCCGTCCCCGCCGTTTTGGCAAAAGCCTGTTGCTTTCTTCTTTCGAGGCGTACTTTCAAGGTAAGAAGGAACTCTTCCGCGGATTGGCTATCGAGAAATTGGAAAAAGAGTGGCTACAATATCCCGTGCTGCATCTCAGCCTCAATGCGGAGAAGTATGACAGTCGTGAGGGGCTGATCGATATACTTGAGCGGCAGTTGCGGCAGTGGGAAGAGTTATACCGGACGGGAGGGGAAGGTATTACGCACTCCGGACGTTTCATGACCGTCATCCGGCGCGCCTGCGAACAGACGGGGCGCCGCGTGGTGGTGCTTATCGACGAATATGACAAACCCTTGCTGCGTTCGTTCGACAGTCAGGAGTTGCAACACGACTTCAGGGAGACGCTGACCGCTTTCTATACTGTGCTCAAAGATGCCGACCCCTGGTTGCAGTTCGTTTTCATCACCGGAGTGACCAAGTTCGCGCAAATGGGTATTTTCAGTAATCTGAACCAACTGAACGATATCAGTTTCGACCTCGACTATAACACCCTTTGCGGCATGACCCGTGCGGAGATAGAAGCTACCTTCTCTCCAGAATTGGAAGCCCTGGCAGTGAAAAGTAATGCGACCTGCCGGCAGGTGATGGACCGGCTGACTCGCCAATATGACGGATACCGGTTCACCAAAGACGAGGAATTCACCTCCATGTACAATCCCTTCAGCGTGTTGAGTGCCTTGCAGAAGCGTTCGTATGGCAATTACTGGTTTGCCAGCGGCACGCCCACCTTCCTGGTGGAGATGCTGCAGAAGACCGATTTCGACTTGAGGGAGATGGAGGGTATTGAGGTGAATGAGGCTTCGCTGAGCGACGACCGCGCGGATATAAACAATCCGATACCCATGATTTATCAGAGCGGATATCTGACGATTAAGGACTACGACGAGCGCTTCCGGATGTACACGCTGGGGTTCCCCAACGAGGAGGTGAAATATGGTTTCCTCAACTTCGTCAGTCCCTTCTACACTCCTATAGCCCAGACAGACACCTCGTTCTATATCGGCAAATTCATCCGCGAGTTGGAGAGCGGTGATGTGGACGCTTTCCTCACGCGCCTGCGCTGCTTCTTTGCCGGTATCCCCTACGACCTGAACGACCGCACGGAGCGGCATTATCAGACGGTGTTCTACCTCGTCTTCCAGCTTATGGGGCAGTTTACGGAGACGGAGGTCCGGAGTGCCCGGGGGCGTGCCGATGCGGTGGTGAAGACACCGGATTACATCTACGTGTTTGAGTTCAAGCTGAACGACAGTGCCGAGGCTGCCTTGAGGCAGATTGATGAAAAGGGATATCTGCTGCCCTATCAGGCGGACGGACGGAAAGTAGTGAAGGTGGGTGTAGCCTTCGAGAAGGAGGAACGGAATATTGGAGAGTGGGTGATAGGAGAATGATGCGTTCTTATGATTCCTCTTCAAGGAAACATACACACTGACACAAAGCAGTCAGGATGGATGCTATGTGCGAGACGATGGATCCGTGACGAAGCACAATAGCTCTGGGAGAGTCTTCGTGCTCGCTGGTGATTTCGGCAAGTCGGATGGCAAAGTAATCTGTGTGCATCTTTCATCCTGGATAAATCATAGAGAGTGTTTTTAGTTTAGTCTCTATGTATACGGCTTTTATCCTCCTCTTTCTCTCTTAAAATACCCCAGTATCGTGCAAGGCGACAGTTTGTGGCGGTCGTGATAGCGTGATTCGAACTCGTAGCGGGTGCAGAGCCAGCGGCAGAAGCAGCGATAAGTGATGCGCAGGTTCAGGCGCCTTTGCAGATCTTCGTAAAACATGGAGATCCGGGTAAAAAAGTCGTTTATCTGCTTTTGGGGGATTTTTCGTTTCCGGGGGGCTTGTGGTGAGGCAGCCTCTTCCTCCTTGGCTATCAGGTACCGCAGCACACGGATGTCTTTTTTTACCGTTTCTTCTTGTTCGTGCAGTCTTTGTTGTTTCTCTTCCTTCTTTCTTAGTGACTCTTTCAGGTCTTGAATGCTCTTTTTCATCTTACTTTGAGGTTTGCATGGGATGGCTGGATGCCAATGTTTGTTAAAATGACGTTAGGATCGGCAAAGATATACAAAAAGAGCATAGCATATCGTCCTGGGGATTGTTCTGCAAAGTCTCTTTAGATGTTTTTTGTAAAGATATAGATTCGGTTATCCGACTATTTACACAATTTATATTTAAAGAAGATTTGTAAACTAAAAACAAGGAATAAGATGAATGAAACATTAACAGTATTTATGATTTCGGAGATTGAAAGGCTCCGTGAAGAGGGACGTGAACCGGCCCGGCGTATCTACCATAATATGCTGCGTACGCTCAGGGAGAGTGCAGGAAAAGAGGAGATCGGATTTGAAGAGGTGACTCCGGTGTTTCTGGGCAAGTATGAACATTGGCTGCTGGGCAAGCGGTTGAGCTGGAACACGGTATCGACTTATATGCGTGCCCTGCGTGCGGGCTACAATCGGGGGATGAAGGGGCGTCCGGGATATGTCACCGGGCTTTTCGATAAGGTATACACCGGTACGCGCTCCGACGTGAAGCGTGCCGTGGATGCCCGCACGGTGGGGCGTATGATCCGCATGTCGGGGTGTCCGGATGAATCGGCCTCGGCGAAGGCTGTGGACTGGTTTGTACTGATGTTTATGCTGCGGGGCATCCCGTTTGTCGATCTGGCACACTTGCGCAGGAGCAATCTTGATAAGGGGGTGTTGACCTACTGCCGGCATAAAACGGGGCAGGAGGTCAGCATTAGCGTGCCCCGTGAGGCGATGGAAATTATCAATAGGAGGATGGTTGAGAACTGCCATCCGAGTTATCTGTTGCCTATTTTGGGGCAGCCCCGCACCCGAAAGCGGCATACAAAGAAGGCATTGACTCCTTATCAGGAGTACCAATATGCGTTGCGTAACCTGAACCGCCGGTTGGAACGGGTGTCGGTGGATTTGAGATTGGGCGGCAGGCTCAGTTCATACACCGCGCGCCACACGTGGGCCACGATTGCCTTTCATCAGGAGACGCCCGTGGGAGTGATCAGCCGTGGACTGGGACACTCTTCGGTAAAAGTTACGGAAACTTACCTGAAACCTTTCGGGGATAGGGAAGTAGATCGGACAAACAGGAAGATACTCAACTATGTGCTGAATGCAGTTTAAAGATAAAATGATTTGAATGTATTACACTTATATACAGGGATATAAATAGTCTGTTACTTTGTAGGTAACGGCAATGAATAATTGCTGCAAAATTGGATATTATTTTTCACACAAACAAATAAAAAGGCAAGTTTCTCAATAAAAAGATAATTAATTTTAAAAAAGATGCATGCTTAGCATTAGTTTTCCCTATTTTCTCTTAAAAAAGCAATAAGAAGGGTTGTCCACATTGATGTAATTTAACGCGGACGAACATTTTATTGTCATCATCGGATGTATTTTATTATTTAATTCATATTATTGGGTTCAGAACGCTTTCTGTATTCGCTATCTGTTAAATGTCGTTACCTACAAAGTAACGGTTGATCACACAACAAAACAAAATAGCTTATGCTTACGCCGTTAACTTTGACAGCCATATCTGTCTTACGTCATATTTCCTCTCACGAAACAGGAAATCTCCAGGATTTGGAATGTGGTTGTAAGCCTCTTGACGAACTCCTGGGTCAACTGGAATCCGCGGGGTTGATACGTGTCAGGACAGACCAATCCGGCAGTGGCATTCCGAAAACCTATGAACTGACCCGCCCTCTTTTCCGTATCTCCCTGCTCGATTTGATGGAAGCCGTGGACCAGCATCTGAACTGTAATCAACCGGATTGTGAGAAAATGTATGCACGTTATCATTATGCCGCCCATAAGCTGGGCATTGTCAACCAGATGACCCGTGCCTATCTGTCGGAGATACCTCTGACAGATTTATAGGCGGATTGGCGGATATGTTTCAGATAAACTAACAGAATGAAAAAACAACTATTCATATTGCTTTTGCTTGTTTCGGGCAATGTACTGGCGCAACGGGCAGCGGTTAAAACCAATTTGCTGCACGATGCAGCGACGGCACCTTCGCTTGCTGCCGAGTGGGCGTTTGCCTCCCGCTGGACACTCGATGTTGCGGGAAGCGCCTGTCCGTGGAACTTTGCGGACAACCGGAAGTGGAAATTCTGGATGACGCAGGGTGAGGCACGCTATTGGCTTTGTCAGTCATTCTACGGACACTTTCTGGGTGTGCATGCCGGTGGGGGAGAATACAACCTGAGCCGGGTGCATCTTCCTTTTGTTTCCCGTTCGGCTTCTTACCGCTACGAGGGGTGGGCGCTGATGGCGGGGTTTTCATACGGTTACTCGTGGGTGCTCGGCAAACGCTGGAATCTGGAGGCTACCATAGGTGCAGGGTGGGTGCATGCCCAATACAAACGTTTTAATTGTCCGGTCTGTGGTGAATATCGGGGAGCGAACAAGAAAAATTTTCTGGCGCCGACCCGTGCGGGCATCAGTCTGATTTATATGTTAAAATAAAAAGTCTTATGAAAGAGAAGATACGATCGACCCGTTTAAGAATGTGCTTTCGGAAGATGTCGCCGACAGTCTGCTTCCTGACGCTCTTTGCGCTGTGCTTCGGTGCGCTGTCTGTCCGTGCGGCAGATCCGTCCGGAAGAGTAGCCCTTACCGCCGTCCGAATACAGCGTGCGGGTGGACAGGTATATGTCTCGTTTGCCGTAAAGATAGCCCCCCGTGCAGTGCGTGCCCGTCACCGCTGGGTGATTACCCCTTGTCTGGGCAACGCCTCGGATAGTGTGTTGCTTGGCCCGTTTGTGGTGACGGGACGCATCATGGCGCGCGAGGAAAATCAGCGGCGCCTGTTGGCCGGCCTTCCGGACCGTGACGTCAATCATCGGTGGACCGCCCGCAATGGAGACACCTTCTTGTATACCGATACGTTGCGCTATGCCCCGTGGATGGAGAATGGCTTGAACCTGCGGCTCGACATCGACCGGGAAGGTTGCTGCCGGGTACAGACAGTGGGAAGCATCGTCTCCTCCGGCGCTTTTCCGGTGGCTTTGCCCTATCGTCCGTCGGTTAGTGAGCTCACTCCGAGGGTGAGCCGGACGGTGGCGGAACATGCGGATGACTATCCGTTCCTGTGCGAGGCAGGCAGCCGCCCCCTGCATGAAAGCGGCATCGGTATTCGCTTCCGTGCGGCATCGGCAGTGGTGGATACGCTGTATTCCGCCAATGCCGGAAACCTGCGCCGGATAACGGAAGCCATCGGGTTGCTGCGTGCGGACAGTTGCGCATTCCTGCAAGGTATCTCGATCAGCGGATATGCTTCGCCCGAGGGCACGACGGAACTGAACCGGAAATTATCGGCGAAACGTGCCGAAGCTCTGCGGCATGCTCTCTCGGTGCGCATGAACCTGCCTGTATCGTTGTTTGAACTGAATGCCGGAGGAGTAGACTGGGACAGGCTGGCCGAACTGGTGAATGGGAGTGACATGACATATAAGGAGGAAGTGCTCGCTATTCTCCGCAGTCATCCGGAGGAAGAGCGGAATGACAGGCTGAAAGCCTTGGCGGGCGGGCGTCCGTATCGTTCGGTGCTGGATGTGCTCTATCCGCAGTTGCGCGATGCCTGCTACATCCGTGTGCAGTATGCCAACCGCCCTGACAGCGTGGCGGATACGGTGAACCGTGCGATAGAAGCCATTCGGGGGCGGAAGTATGAAGAGGCATTCCGGTTGCTGAAGACGGTGGAGGCGGACGAACGCTCGTGGAATGTACGGGGAGTCTGCCATCTGTTGTGCGGAGACGACAAGGAAGCCGGGCTATGGCTGCATAGAGCGGTGAAAGCCGGAAACCGGGAAGCGGAAGAAAACCTTAAAAAGATGAATGCGGAACGACGGGCCGCTACCATCGGTATAACGCAATAAATGTATCACATAACGTAAAAAAGAAATGAAAAAACTAAAGTACATGAGTATGATGGGGTTGGCTGCTTTATTGCTGACAACCTGGGCCGCCTGTTCCGACGATACGGACGCTTCGGGCGGAGAGAATCCGGAAGAAGCGAGAGCTTATACCACAGTGACCATTGCCGTACCGAATGGTGTGGCGGAGACAAGGGCCTCCGATCCGACGGCGGATACTGACGATACGAATATGGATATCGGTTTAAAGGATGAATACAAAGTGACGAAGGCCAATCTGTATCTGTTTCCGGGAGGAGCATCGAGTAGCTTTGGTACTGCTACATTGACAGAGATTATTTCCATCAGCCAGTTTACGCAAACCACCACTACTACTACCGACCAGAAGACCATTGTATGGACCAGTAAGAAAACAGCCCTGACCCCGGGAGACTATCGTATTTATATAGTGGTGAACGGTACGGTCAATGGGGTGGGTGACAGTGACAAGGGAACTCTGACCGAAGCTGATTTTCTCGCAAAGACAACGGCTGCTGCTACGAGCGTGATAGCTGCTGTACCGAGTGACGGACTGGTAATGGCGAGCCGTTCTCCCAACAGTAATAACTCGAATACTCTTCCTTATATTGCCCAGGAGATAACCAAAGACCCGGAGCAGACCATTGCGGCAACAGTGGAGCGTGTGATGGGAAAGATTACGGTGACTGCGGGAGGAACCAGTGTGTCTTCTGCTGCTACTGCTAATAAATATACTTCGTTTTCTACCACAGTAGCTCAGATCGACAATATTAAGGATATCACCCTAAAAAACTATTATGTAGTCAACGCACGGAAAGAGGGATATTATTTCCGTCATGTGGATAAAGAAAGCTCTGCAACGAATCCTTTGACTGAGGCAAATTATGGTAACTCAAGCGCTACATTGCCGTATGTGACAGATCCGAAGACGTATAATAAAACTTATACTTCCACACCTGCTTTAGCCAATAGCTATGGCGACTGGTATCTGCAAGGATCAAGCGCATTTGGCTTGTCGTCTTTCGGCACTTTTTCCGGAACTTATACGGATATGCCGGGCTACTCTTCCGGGGCGGTGGAAACTAAAGTCGCCGCTTACTGCTATGAAAACACGATGCTGAAGGATAAACAGAAGAACGGATATACAACCGGCATCGTATTTAAAGCGGAAATAGCTCCGAGTAAAATGATGCAAAAAAAGCCTTCGGGCGATGGTGTGGAAGAAACTAATACAATTGGTTCGATTGGTGAGATCTTCTACCATTCCGGTATCTTCTACAAAGATATTGAAGCGCTGAAAGCGGCCGGCGTATTGTTGGCAGACGGAACTACTTCCAGTTCGGCCAGCGGTGCCCCTGCCGACCTGAAAAAGAACGACGTCCAGTGTTTCAAGAAAGGAAATACCGATGGCAAGTTCTTTTGTTATTATCCGTATTGGATCAAACATCTCCCCTCGGAAGATACAGCAGAAGATGTGATGGAGTTCGGCATTGTCCGCAACAATGTCTATCAAGTAACCGTTACCGGTATTCAAGGTGTCGGCAAAGACGGTGTAACCGAAAAAATCATTACCGATACCGAAACCGATGATCCGACTACCGTATTGCTGAATGTGAAGTTAAGTATCAAACCTTGGGTAGTGCGTGCGAATAGTGCCGTATTGGGCCGTTAACCCACTGTTTTCTCTAAAAAAGTAATTGCTTTGAGATGGGTTTTCACCACGGAGTAACACTGAGTCTCACAGAGTTTTAAGTTCTCGCTTATCAGGATATCTTAAGAGAAAAAGATCTCTGTGGAACTCTGTGTTACTCTGTGGTGAAACACCCGTTCAATCATAAAATTTTCCCAACCATGTCCGATAAGTTTCAGACTTTCTGTTTTTCCCATTCCGGCAGTTGGTTTCTGCCGTTCTTGTGGCTTTCGTTGTTGGCGGGCTTATCTGCCTGCTCGTGGACCGGGGACGACCGTAGCGACTGTCCCAGTGGTTTCCGTATTCGTCTTCAGCCTGCATTGCATGCACAGATACAGCCTGACAGCGGGACAGGCGTCATCACCGACGAGATCGACACACTGTCCCTTTACGTGTTCGACGCACAGGGACAGTTTGTCTGCCTGCACACAGAGAACAGGCAATCGCTGACTGAAAACGATTATATCATTACCCTGCCGCTGGAATATAAAGACGGAGACGTTTACGAACTGGTGTTCTGGGCGGGAGGGGACAACCGGCATTACCGGATGCCGCAACTCACACCGGGCAGTTCGACCCGTGACGAGCTGACCCTCCGGTTGGAACGTGACGGAGACGGACGTCAGGATGACGAATTGGGGCACTTGTGGTACGGTCATCTCCGGTTGAGCCGGATACAGCCTTCGGAACTGACATCGGTCAGCGTGCCGATGTTGAAGGACAGCAACCGGTTCGTCATTACCTTGCACGATACGTCGGGGCAGGGGCTGGACGCCGATGATTACGACTTTACGCTGTTGGCAGATAACGGCCGGATGAATGCTGACAACGAAGTGATGACGGGCGACCGGGTGACTTATGCCGCCTATCATACCGAGTCCGCTTCCGAAACGGAACCGGCCGCCACCCGTACGGGAGAAGTCAGCCTGGCGCGTGCCCGCTTGAACACACTGCGCTTACTGGCGGATCAGGAGGCCCGTCTGGTGGTGACGGACCGTGTCTCGGGGCAGAAAGTAGTGGATGTCGACCTGACGCGTTATCTGCTGATGACGCGCCCCCTGTTTGAAGAGAGCAACGGTGTGGAGCTCAGCGACCAGGATTACCTTGATTACGAAGATCGGTTCAACGTGATTTTCTACCTTACCCCGATGGGAAAGCTGGAGGCGCTGAACATTAACGGATGGATTATCAGACTGAACGATGCACAACTGTAAAGGCAGCATATGGATCATATTCTTTCGGTTTCTGCTCTGCCTGTGGGCATGCGGATGCTCCGATGATGCCGGCATGCCTGCCCCTCCGGCAGGGGCGGACCGGGTGACGGCGTGTGTCCGGCTCTCGGTACGGGTAGTGGGAGAGACTACCCGGGCGGCGGTACAGGCGGATGCGACGGTGGAGGAGAAGATCTCTTCTGTTGCCGTTTTCCTGGTGTCGGTCGACGGGAGTGGAAAGGAGGATTGGAATGATGTGCAGTACGAAGTGGTGTATGGCACGACCAGTAGCGCGGCGGACGTGTATCAGGCGCGTATACCGACCACTCCCGGAGAGAAGAAGGTCTATGTGGGGGCCAATCTGTTGCCCGGTCAGGTGCATGCCATCTGCGGGCAGGCAGAAGGCAAGGGATTGTATACCGCCGCCGGGGCGGGGTATGACGAGGTGATCCGGCAGTTTGCCCGCGGGACGGAGGGGATCGCCATGACCGGAAAAGCCGGGACTTCCGTAACGGTCAGTGCGGGCACCGATGTGAACGTGGATCTCACGGCATCGCCTATCACACTGGAACGGGTGGTGGCCAAAGTACTGTTGGTGTGCGATACCTATACAGACGACGGAGGAGCGTACGTACGGATGTCCGGTAATGCGTCTCGTCCGTCAGCCGATCCGGGCTGGATACGTTTGTCGGATGTGCGGTATGCCCTCAACACAGTCAACCGGAAGGTGTATCTGAATGCGCCCCCGGATGGGAAAGATCCTAATCATGAAGTAGATCCGTATGTGGTTAAAGATGATGGCGGCAATTATGTATCGGCACCCGATGTGGCTGAACAGCAATTCGTTTACCGTACTTTGGGCAGTGTATGGGCGGAAGGGATCGCTCCGGAAGCGTATGAAGAGGTCAAATTCAATGCGACGAAAGCCACTCCTCCGGAAAGCGGTGCTTATACCGGTGGGCTGTATTGTCCGGAGAACACGACTGCGACTTCCACCGCTTCTCTTGCGGGCGGACTGGATCTGACAGGAACACTTAATTCGACTCAGGCGGAAATTCCCCGCCTGGTGACTACCCATCTGCTGGTAGCGGCGAAGTTTGTCCCCAAACAGATTATTACCGGGGCCGGAACCACGCAAACCCTGACATCTCCCGCCGATGCCGCTACTTACTTGCCCGCAACGACGACACCTGTCGATGCGGAAGCACATGCGGCAGGCACTTACTTTACCAACGGGAGTGACTATTACAGCTATGCGGGCATGAAGGCCGCCATCGGTGCGGGTACCCTGAAACGTACTGATTTTACCGCTTACGAAGGCGGGATCGGCTATTATTACACTTATATAGACGGCACAAGTGCTACTGACGGCACAATCGCTTTCAGTGCGGATTCCGGCATCTTGCGCAACCGTTATTATCTGTTGCGTATTACCCGGTTCAGCCTGCCTTCGGCCGAATTGCCGCAACCGATGCGTGCCACGATGAAAGTAACGGACTGGGTGACGAGTTCCGGTAATCAAATTATAGTAAGGCCGACGTAGAAAGGAAAATAAATACGATTCACCACAGAGTAACACAGAGTCTTACGGAGTCTTAATCTCTTGTTTATGAGATATGAAGAGAAAATCATCTCTGTGGAACTCTGTGTTACTCTGTGGTGAAAGCTGAGAAAGAAAGTATACAACTATGAATAAAGAAGAAAAAAAGAGTAGATTCTGCCGGGCATGCCTGCTGCTTTGCCTGTGTCTGCTGTCTGCCTCGTGTGCATCCGGAGAAGGAGAGTACGAACAGGAGATACCCATGGAGGTAGCCCTCACCCGTACGGATGGGGTGGCAGGCAGCGAAAGCACTCCGTTACTGCTGTTCTGGAAAGAGACGGATTTCAGTACGGGGACATTGGGCTCTCCTTATAAAACCTCCACTCCGGCAGGGGGGATCGGTGATTACGCCGATGCACCCTATAATACGGAAACGGATTATCCGGCTGATAACTCCCGGGTGGTGGTGATGGGGCTTTGTCCTTCTGCGATGACTACGGCGGACAGTCATACTACCTATTCGTTGCCTTCGAGAGCAGGGCTGACCGATGTACTGGTGACTCCGAATGGGGTTACGGGTAGCAGGAAGCAGCCTTTCGGACGGGCATTGGAGTTTGCACACGCTGCCGTACGTATCGTGCTCAAGGCGAGGCGTACGGACAACACGGTCGGCAAGCTGTATGTCAAGAATCTTAAGTTGACCGTGCCTGCAAGATTGGTGTGCGGAGGGTTGAAATGGGATACAGGGACAAAACAATATCTGGCGGCTCCGGCTGCCACCGATTTGGTTATCAATCATTCCGGACAGATATTGAGTACGGAGGATACGCAGGTCGCCGTGTTTTATCTGACACCTTGCAGCCCGGCTGATTTGCTGACCGATCTCACTGGAACAGGTGGTACACCGGGGCTTACGTTGACGGCGGATGTGGCTAAGGATATAAACTTTACGACCGGAGCGCGAAACGCAAGTTTTCCTATCTTGGATGGCAACCTGAACTTTATGGATCAGTTTGGAAGTCCGGCAACTCAGCTGAAAGGCGGAGAATCGTATGAAACGACCCTCAAATTTGATATCGACTCTTTCACGCTGGAAGGCGAAGAGAAGGAGTGGGAGGACGGAGGAAAAATGACTGTCCCTGTGGTGGTGCCGGAACCGACTCCGGGCCCATAGATGAATGGTGAATTTAATAAAAAGAGCTGAATATATGAAAACGATAAAACGATTCTTTCTTTCAACCGCAGCCGTGACTGCTGCACTGATTACCGGCTGCACTCCCGAAGAGGAACATATGCCCGTGCAGGGCGGTGACAGTTTCACACTCTCCTCGAGTGAAGAACAGGTCATCACCCGTGCGGGAGATGTGTCGGTGAGTCATTTTACGGGTGGCACTAAATACCGGCTGTACGGACTTGTGGGAGGTGCGTGGGACAAGAAACTTCCTACAATGAATGGACAGGAAGGCACGGAGGCTGTGGCTGCGGACGGCACCCATCAGATAGACTACCTGAGTGCCGGTGCCGACGAGGACCGTTTTGAAGGCAGAACCCTTGACTTTTATGCGCTGACATACGGCAATACGACCTTGCCCGTATGCGGCTCCGAAGTAGATGGCGTACCGGCCTGCGGCATCCATGCCGATGCCGGGGGAGTGCTGCCCGACTTGCGTCGTGCCGTACTGACGAAGCAATCGGGCATCAATTCGGGAGTGATTACCTTACCATTCAAGCATACGTTGGCTAAGCTGAAGTTTGAGGTGGTGAAGCAAAAAACGGAGAATGGTTCGACGGGTGTCGATGTGTTGGCGGGTATCGAACTGAAGGGGATCTCAGTCAGTGATTACAGTGAAGGCAGCCTCTTGCTCTCGACCGGAGAATATAGCCATACGGGAGGGAAAAGTGACCGTACGCTGCTCAGTAGCGGGTTCTCTCAAACGGTGACGGAAAGTGTGTTGCCGGTAACTACGAATGGGCAGGCGGGCGGTGCGGCTGCCGAATGTCTGATATTCCCGACTCTCTCCGGGACCACGGAGGGACTTAAAATAAAAGTAGCTACGAAAGGGACGAACAGTGCGGACCGCACGGATACGTATGAAATTCGTGTCCCGGTTGTCGGAGATGATGGAGAGGTCCGGAAGGATGAAAACGGTAAGACTGTGACGGAACCTTTCCGCTTCCTGCCCAATTACGAGTATACGCTTACCATTACGATTACTAATAGCGACGTACAGATTATTACCATCATCCCCCGCCGGTATGATTGGATCGAACATAATGACGATTCGCAGTATATGGGGCAGCCCCTGACTTTTAACGGTGTCATGTGGATGGACCGGAATCTCGGAGCTACCAGTGCGGATATGACAACGGCCGAAGGATGGGAAGGGGCCAGAGGATATGTATATCAATTAGGAAGAAGTATTCCGTATTATTTGCCTAAAACAGTAGAGTATACGGGAAGTGACGGAAAGAAGTATCTGAGACCTAGAAGTTGTGTTGACCAAAACGGAGGGGCAAGACCTTACCCACAGGTAGTGGGACATGAAAACGACGCTCCCGTCAGTCGGCCTGCGGTGGCGTCCTTAGCGCTTAATCCGGGAGATGCCAGTAAGACATTTAATTACGTTATGATCGGTGGGGATTGGGATAATACTGCTGCTATCAGCTCTACTTATTGGGCGACTACAAAGAATGATCCCTGTCCGACGGGCTGGCGTGTACCTACTAAAAAAGATTTTGATGGGATTATGCCTATAGGAGAAAAATATGGCGACTTGACATTTATAAACGGCCATAGCGGGACGGCTTGGAAAGAAACCTCTCAGAATGATCCGGAAACAGGAGCTAAAACAGTTTATGTCTGTAAGCGGGTAAATGCGAATACGGGTACGTATGGGATTATTTATGCCATTAAGTACCAGGGAACTCCACAAGCTTACCGCCTGATGTGGGCTTTGAATATGGTTGGGGACAATCAGTCTGTAACGGATGCTAATGGAACGCGATATCGTGCTTATGTCACAATAGCGAGGTTTCCGTGTGGTAAGGATGATGATCTGAATATAAATACCTGTCATACGGATTATGATTGGGAGCATCCCAGTGATTTTATCAATCTTCCTATTTCCGGTTATATTTATCCTGATCAAGCGGCACTGTATAATGCCGGTGCTGAGGTAGTATATGCGACATCGACCCCTATCGATGTCTATATGTATGGCGCTTCGTTTAAATATATAGGTAATACCGGCCATCGCTATTTTGCGCTATATCAGATGGGAAGGGCTGCGGGTGTTTCCATTCGTTGTGTGCGGGATGTCACTTCACAATAAAATAGTATGATGTATGAAAAGAATGATCGTTTATAAAAGTTGCTCGTATGTAATCATGGTTCTGCTTTGTACGGCATGTGCCGCTGGCTCTCCCGAAGAAGATATGGAGGATCGGGTACGGATTGATCCCGTTGCCGGTGGATATTATCCTTCAATTTCTCCTTCGGCCCAGACCCGTGGGGCGACACCGGATGGCGAAACGTTGAAAGATAGACCGATTTTTCTGCTGGAAGACGGGAGTACGATACGCCTGGTGGTATATGATGATGCCAAGAATCTATTGGAAGAGTATTCCAAAGCTTATCTGGTACGTAACGCCGGTACGTCAGGCAGCAGTCTGCTCTATCCCTGTGAGGTAGACGACAACGGAGCGGTAATATCTTCAAGCAGCACTCCTCTTTATATGAAGGCGGGTACTTATTACTTCAGAATCCTGTCACCTGCCAAGGCCTTAAACTCAAAGGGATTTGTCAATATCGGTAACGGAGAATACCTGCTTGCGACCGACGACCGGTATACGCAAACAGCCATGACGGCAGTGACCATTACGAAAATTGATGAAGGGGGTACATTGAACAATGTCCAGACACTGTATCTGCCCCCCATCATCAACCAGACAGCGCGGATGCAGTTTATTGTCAGGGCGGGTGAAGGGGTGCACACCTTGGAGATGCTTGCCGAAGGAATCGAAATCAGCGGTATTCAGCAGCCACTGGACAATACGACCAGCTTCGACTGGGTAAATGGAGATGTGCTGCCTGTGAAAGTGGGGGATCAGAGTGCATCGGTACGTATCACACATGCCACCCGAAATGCCGATAACAGCCTGGTGGCGCATACCGGCGTATTGCCCACAGACGCACGCTCTCACTCTATCAGTGTGTTGCTGAACCTGAAGGTGAACGGTAACCCCACTCAGTATCAGATGTTGCTCACCGGTTTGTATCTGACAGCAGGGCATTCGTACAACTATACGGCTACGGTGAAGATCAGTAATGGTGTCACTGTGCTGACCTGGCAAAACCGTTCGTGGACGGAGAATGTAGTAATGGATAAATAAGAATTCACCACCGATTATACCGATCACCACCGATTAATGATTAATCCCGGTGGTCTTTAAGATTAAAAGTCCTGTGAAAATCCGTGTAACCTGTGGTGAAATAAACAGAGTAGAGTAATGAATAATAATGATCCCATGAAAAGATTCGGATATATCGTTTTTAGTATTTGCCTGTTTGCGCTGAGTGCCTGCACATCCCATGAACAGATGGATCAGGAGGAGGGAATAGTGAAAGTGTCGATGGGACTTACTGCCGCTTCTTTCACCGATGATGATGCGACAACCCGTGCGGAGCAGCCGATGGCACCTGATTATGAAAACCTGATTAGTAATTTGTGGATTCTACAGTTTGACCGTGAAGGTATCCTGACAGGCAGCGAACATAAAGTGCTACCCACACCGGTGCTCAACACCACGCTTGAAGGAATTGCGTTGAGGACCGGGCGCGGTACGGTTTGTGTGGTGGGCAATCTGGCGGATGGAGAGATTGCCGCGTGGCCTGATAACTTGAGTGGTTTCAAGAGTCTGGTGGTGGATATGGGATGGCTGAAAGAACGGAATACGGACCGGAATGTGTGTCTCTTCGGTTATTACGAAGGCGAGATTGCTGCCGGCACCACAGCTGTGAATGTAGTGTTGGGACGTCTGGTATGCAGGCTCAATATAGCTGTTTCGGCCAAGACGGCAGGGATATTCAGCAACGTGAGGATCCAGTTGCAGAATGCGCAGACCAAAGGCTATTTGTTCCCTTCGGATGTATATCTGTCACCGGAAGGAGGCGGGAATTATACGGAAGAGGTTGTCATCGGTGCCGACAAAGTATTGGGGACAGCCCCCCTTTACCGCTACTATTATATGGCTGAGAATGTGACTGAGGGAACCGACTCCGGTGAACGCACCCGGCTCCAAATCAAAGCAAAGAAAGGAGGGGCCGAATATACAAAAGCCATTGACTTGGGCAGAAGTGACATCCATGATTATTCCCTCCGCCGAAACAATAACTATACATTCAACATCGTTTTAGAGTAATCATAAATTCTACAGTGTGGAGGCATCTGTGACAGACACTTCCCCTTGTTTGTTTTGTTTGTAAAAGTTCCGCCCGATCCCGATGGGGAGAGGACGGAACTTTCTGTGTATGGGTGGTATGAATCCTGAACATGGGCTGTTAATGCTTCAGCTTGCCTTCCATCGTACTCAGGTAGATGTCCAGGGCACGGGTGGATATCTGTATCTCGCGGAGGGAAACCCCCAAAGAAGCGATCAGCAGTAGCAATGCCAACCCGAAGATATAGATTGAGAGCAGGAACAATCCGATGTAGATAAGAAACATGGTGACTACGCAGAAGAATAGACTGGCAATGCCGAATACCTGCATCATACGGGTCAGGTTGAGGCGTTTGCGCAGATTCTCAATTTGGGCAACATTGATGTCGGAAGGATCTTCCATATAGCGGTCACGAAGAATTCGGACCAATTGGGCATACGAGAGAAAGCGGTTGGTGTATGCCAAAAGAATAAGTGAAACGGCTGAAAATAGCAGCGCGGGTGTCGTGAGTGTAAGTTCTTCCATTGTTATCGTATTTTTTTATATACAATAACAATGGAAGTGGGAGATTGGTTTACTTCAGTACACCTAATTCTTTACCTACTTTGATGAATGCAGCGATACATTTATCGAGGTGTTCTTTTTCGTGACCGGCTGAAATCTGTACACGGATACGTGCCTGGTCTTTCGGAACTACCGGATAGTAGAAGCCTGTTACGTAGATACCTTCTTCCTGCATGCGGGCTGCATAGATCTGTGACAGTTTGGCATCGTAAAGCATCACGGCACAGATAGCACTCTGAGTCGGCTTGATATCGAATCCGGCTGCAGTCATCTTGTCGCGGAAGTAGTTTACGTTGTCTACCAGTTTGTCATGGATTTCGTTGCTTTCTTTCAGCATCTTGAATACTTCGAGGCTGGCACCGATAATGCCCGGAGCGAGTGAGTTGGAGAACAGGTACGGACGGCTGCGCTGGCGAAGCAGGTCGATGATCTCTTTGCGGCCGGTTGTGAATCCGCCCAAAGCACCGCCAAAAGCTTTGCCCAGAGTACCGGTGTAGATGTCTACACGTCCGTAAGTGTTGTACTGTTCGCTTACTCCATGACCGGTTGCACCAACCACACCGGCTGAGTGAGATTCGTCTACCATCACCAGGGCATCGTATTTTTCGGCCAGGTCACAGATTTTGTCCATCGGAGCAACGTTTCCGTCCATTGAGAATACACCGTCGGTGACGATGATGCGGAAACGTTGAGCCTGTGCTTCCTGCAGGCAACGTTCCAGGTCGGCCATGTCTGCATTGGCATAACGGTAGCGCTTTGCCTTGCAAAGACGTACTCCGTCGATGATGGAAGCGTGGTTCAGCGAGTCGGAGATGATGGCATCTTCGTCGGTGAACAACGGTTCGAATACACCGCCGTTAGCGTCAAAGCAGGCTGCGTACAAAATTGTGTCTTCGGTTTTGAAATAGTCTGAAATTGCGGCTTCCAGCTCCTTATGTATATCTTGAGTTCCACAGATGAAACGTACAGAAGACATACCGTATCCACGACGGTCCATCATCTTCTTTGCACCTTCGATCAGGCGGGGATGGTTAGACAATCCAAGGTAGTTGTTGGCACAGAAATTCAGCACTTCTTTGCCTTTAACGGTGATAGCAGCTTGTTGTGCACTTTCGATTAAGCGTTCCTCTTTGTAGAGGCCTGCTTCTTTGATTTCAGCAATCGTATTGCTGAGGTGTTCTTTCATTTTACCGTACATAGTGTTTGGGGTTTTAGTTTCTTTTGCAAAGGACACAATTTTTCTTGGAATAAACAACATATATTTGGTATAAAAATGAAAAAAAAGTGCTTACTTTGCGCACCATTTAGCTTAATACACCTTATTAGTAAAGATAATGAAAAATATTTTGGTAATTGGAGCGACCGGACAGATTGGTTCGGAGCTCACGATGGAACTACGTAAACGCTACGGAAACACACATGTAGTAGCAGGTTATATTCACGGGGCAGAGCCCAAAGGGGAATTGAAAGAATCAGGTCCGTCGGCTGTAGTCGATGTAACAGATCAGGATATGATTGCCTCTGTAGTGAGAGAGTATAATATCGACACAATCTACAACCTCGCCGCCCTGCTGTCTGTTGTAGCCGAGTCGAAGCCGAAGCTGGCTTGGAAAATCGGTATCGACGGTTTGTGGAATGTACTTGAAGTGGCTCGCGAAAACAAATGTGCCGTATTCACTCCGAGTTCGATCGGTTCGTTTGGTGAAAGCACTCCGCATGTGCAGACACCGCAGGACACTATTCAGCGTCCGCGTACCATGTATGGTATCAGCAAGGTGACCACTGAGTTGCTGAGCGACTACTATTTTAATAAGTATGGCGTAGATACCCGTGCCGTGCGTTTCCCGGGAATCATTTCGAATGTAACTCCTCCGGGAGGTGGTACGACTGACTATGCGGTAGATATCTACTACTCTGCCGTTAAAGGAGAGAAGTTTATCTGTCCGATTCCGGAAGGAACACTGATGGATATGATGTATATGCCGGACGCGCTGAATGCAGCTATCTCGCTGATGGAGGCCGATCCGACGAAACTGGTGCACCGTAATGCTTTCAACATCGCTTCTATGAGCTTTGCGCCGGAGACCATTTATGCTGCTATCAAGAAACATGTTCCTGACTTTGAGATGGAATATAAGGTAGACCCGCTGAAACAACGTATCGCCAACAGCTGGCCCGACAGTATGGATGATTCTTGCGCCCGTGAGGAGTGGGGCTGGAAACCGGCTTACGATTTGGAAAGTATGACAGTGGATATGCTTGAAAAACTAAGAGCTAAATTAAAATAATGTGATGATATAAATCCCATGTGCCGACCGGAGTATGAAAGAGTTTCGAAAACCGGTTGGCATGTGGGGATATCGACACATTGCTAATTATTAAAATGAAAACAATAATGGCGGGAGTCACCGTCCTGGTGTTGTTCGCTTCATGCGGCAACAGTAATAAGACTGACGCTGACCCCTTTGCATCTATTACACATCTGGTAGATTCGGCAATGGTGAACAAAACCGATTCTATTGACAGAGAAAAGACTTCGGACGAACCTAAACCGATTGAGGCTGACGAATCGTTTGACGACTTTATCTACAACTTTGCTTCTGATGACGCTCTGCAAAGGCAGCGCGTGGTGTTTCCGTTGCCCTACTACAACGGAGAACGGGCTTCGAAAATCGACAGGAAGTACTGGAAGCATGATGACTTGTTTGCCAAACAAAGTTATTATACCTTACTCTTCGACCGGGAAGAGGATATGGATCTGGTAGGAGACACTTCACTCACATCCGTTCAGGTGGAATGGATTTTCGTGAAAAAACGAATGGTGAAGAAATATTATTTTGAAAGAATTAAAGGGGCGTGGATGCTCGAAGCAATCAATCTGCGTCCGATTGAGGAAAACGAGAACGAGGACTTTGTTGAATTCTTCGGTCATTTTGCGACGGATAGTATTTTCCAGAGCCGGCGAATCCGCCAACCGCTTGTCTTTGTGACAACCGATCCGGATGATGACTTCTCGATACTCGAAACTACACTTGACTTGAACCAATGGTTTGCCTTTAAGCCGGCATTGCCTGCCGATAAACTTTCGAATATCAACTATGGGCAGCAAAATGATGACAATGCCTCACATAAAATATTGGCATTGAAAGGCATTGGCAACGGGTTCTCCAATATCCTCTATTTCCAGCGCAAAGACAGTGGCTGGGAGTTGTACAAGTTTGAGGATACAAGTATTTAGAGATTGCTTTTATAGGATTATGGAACAGAAATACTCTCTTTTATCACATAACACTTTTGGTATCGATGTGTCTGCGGCTTGTTTCCTGGAGTATGCTTCGGTGGATGAATTACGCGGGTTGATCGGGTCCGGACGGGTTACCTCTCCTTATCTGCATATCGGAGGGGGGAGCAACTTATTGTTTACTAAAGACTACGAAGGTACTATCCTGCATTCACGCATCGGGGGCGTAGAGGTTGTGGCCGAAACGGATGACGATATTGTTGTGCGTGTGGGGGCAGGTGTGGTCTGGGACGACTTCGTGGACTATTGCGTGCAACGGCATTGGTACGGCGTGGAGAATCTTTCACTGATCCCCGGAGAGGTGGGAGCCAGTGCGGTGCAGAACATCGGGGCCTACGGGGTTGAAGTTAAAGATCTGATTGTCCGGGTGGAAACCCTGAACATTGAAGGGAAAGAGCATGTTTATGATGTAACGGAGTGTGGATATTCTTACCGGGACAGCATCTTCAAGCGCCCTGAGAATAAGAGCGTTTTTGTTACCTATGTCAGTTTCAGGCTGAGCAAGAGGGAACATTATACATTAGATTACGGTACTATCCGCCGGGAGCTGGAGAAGTATCCCGGAGTGACATTGGATGTGGTGCGCCGGGTGATTATCGCTATCCGTGAAGAGAAGTTGCCTGATCCCCGGGTAATGGGGAATGCGGGAAGTTTCTTTATGAATCCGATTGTGGGTCGTGAGCAGTTCGAAGCCTTACAGGCAGAATATCCTCAAATGCCTTTTTACGAGATCGATACTGACCGGGTGAAGATTCCGGCCGGATGGATGATTGATCAGTGTGGCTGGAAGGGTAAAGCATTAGGCCCTGCGGCGGTACACGATAAACAAGCGTTGGTGCTGGTGAATCGCGGAGGCGCAAAAGGAGCGGATGTCATCGCATTGTCCGATGCCGTGCGTGCTTCGGTCCGTGCGAAGTTTGGCATAGACATTCATCCGGAAGTGAATTTTATCTGATTACGATGGGGCTGCAGGGCATGCCGGCTCTCAGGAATGACAGATTGATAATTGAAAGAAATGAAAATAAGAATACTTGGTAGCGGGACTTCTACCGGAGTGCCCGAAATAGGATGTACTTGTGCGGTTTGTACTTCAAAAGATCCGAGAGATTGCCGTCTTCGCACCTCAGCATTGGTGTATACTGACGACGCTACTATACTGCTGGATTGCGGTCCGGATTTTAGGGAACAGATGTTGCGCGTTCCGTTTGGAAAGATCGATGCTGTGTTGATTTCGCATGAACATTATGATCATGTGGGAGGGTTGGATGATCTTCGCCCTTTCTGCCGTTTCGGGGAAGTGCCCATCTATGCCGAAACTTATACAGCCGAACGTTTGCGCAGCCGGATGCCCTATTGCTTTGTGGAGCATTCCTATCCGGGAGTTCCGAATATTCCTTTGCGTGAGATTGAACCCAATCGCCCTTTTCTTGTTAATCATACCGAAGTGTTACCCTTAAGGGTAATGCATGGCAAACTGCCCATTTTGGGATATCGGATCGGAAAGCTTGGATATATAACAGATATGCTGACCATGCCCGATGAATCGTTTGAGCAGTTGCAAGGGATAGAGGTGCTGGTGATGAATGCATTGCGCATAGCGCCACACAACACCCATCAGAGCCTGTCTGAAGCATTGGAGGCTGTGAAACGCATCGGAGCGAAGGAAACCTGGCTGATTCACATGAGTCACCATATCGGACTTCAGGCAGATGTAGAGAAGCAACTTCCTCCGCATGTGCATTTTGCATTCGACGGGCTTGAATTAGAATGTTAGTGATTGATGCTTTATAATTCTTTCTTTAAGTATATTTTGTTTTATTTGGAGAAATTATTATTTTTGCACTGAGCCGATAAACAACGAATGCCATGAAACTCCGTACGATAGTGAAAATAGCCGTAATCTCGTCTGTTGTACTGCTGTGTACAGGCTTTGCCATGTTTTCTTTCTTCAGGTTGTCGGCGGCGGAAGGACGCAAGGATTTTAATCTCTACACGCTTGTTCCGGGTTCGGCCACTGTAGTCCTCGAGACGGATGATCTTGCCGGAATGATACAGGGGATCAATGAGTTGAGTTGCAGTAAAGACCGACATTTTCTTTATGTTTCCAAATTATTTTCTTATCTGAAGCTCCATCTGTATACGTTGTTGGAAGATACGCCGCACGGGTTGAGCAAGCAGATGAATAAAGTGTTGTTGAGTTTCCATGAACCCGACAATGATCGCAATCAGGTGTTGTATTGCAGCTTGGGAAACGGCGATTACGAGTTGGTGGAAAAGTTTATACGTAAATACTGTTCGAGTAGTTTCCCGTCAAAGCTGTTTGACTATAAAGGGGAAGAGATTCGTATTTATCCGATGCCGGATGACAGTTTCCTGGCTTGTTATTTCACTTCCGACTTTCTGGTTGTGAGTTATCAGAAAAAACTGATTGAGCAAGTGATCGATGCCCGTTTGTCCAAGAAATCTTTGCTGACCGATGCCTCGTTTGCCAAAGTACATGAGGATAAACGTGCCCGTGTGGCAGCTACTATTTATGCCCGTATGCAACCGTTGAGTATGGGAAAGGCTACCGACGGGATTCGTTCGTGTACACAGTTGGGCGGATGGACCGAATTTGATATGAAAATGAATGGAGATGCCATTTATTTCTCCGGTGTCAGCCATGATACGGATACTTGTCTGACATTTATGAATGTGTTGCGCCAACAACAACCGGTGGAGGATTTCCCGGGAGATATCCTGCCGGCTTCTACTTTTTTCTTCAATAAACGGTCGGTAACCGATATGCAGGCTATGCTTGATTTCACTGCCAGGCAGGAGTATACGACATCGACTTATTCCGACTATATCAGAGATCGGGATGGGGAGTTGCTCGCATATCTTAAAGAGAATGCCGGGGGGGAGATTGTGACTTGTCTGTTTCATTCGACAGATACTCTTTCAAATCCTTGTGCGGTGATGAGTATTCCATTGAGGGATGGGCAGCAGGCTGAGCGTGTGTTGCAGGGAATGCTTCGCACTGCTCCGAAGGAGGTAGACGGTCCTCCGAAACCACGTACTACTTTCTGTAAAACTCCTTTAAGGGCTTATACGCTCTATGTACTGCCTCGTAATACGTTGTTTACGCAATTGACCGGGATAACAGAGTCGGCTTTATACATTTACGCTTGCTTCTACGAGGGGAGACTGGTTCTGGCCCCGGATGTGGAAAGCCTTACCGCATATCTCCGTCATCTGGATAAAAAAGAAATTCTGGATGATACTCCCGGATATGAAGAGGCGGTGGTCAATCTTTCTCCGTCGTACAACTTTATGATGGTTGCTGATTTGGGAGAGACTTTCTTACAACCGGAGAATTATGTGAGGCTGATACCTGCATTTTTCTTTCGTAATCAGGAGTTTTTCCGCCACTTTATTCTTTCTGCACAATTTACTTGTACGGACGGAATTGTATATCCCAATGTGGTATTGATTTACAAAGGTGAGTCTGATGACGTTTCCTGACCCCATAAAAGGTATAAAACCCCGAAAGATCTTGAAGAACTTTCGGGGTTTTATGCCTTTTGCCAAAGCTTGTTTGCTTAGAAAGGCAGATCGTCTTTTGCGTCACCGGCAATAAATTCGGGTGCCGAAGAGGGTGCCGGAGGAGGAACCGGAGCTCCCGGAGCCATGGGTGCGCCTGCGCCTACGCGTTCTACTTTCCATGCGCGGATACTATTGAACCAGCGATCCTGCCATTGACGTGCATCGATATCGAATGACACGGTCAACTCTTCACCCATTTGGATGTTGAATTGTTCTATTTTGTCTGCTCCGAAAATGTCGAAACACATTTTCTTAGGGTATTGGTCATGATTTTCGATTACATACTCCTGGGCTTTCCATTCGTTGCCGCTGGTTTTAGAAACTCCACCTCTGGGCTGGAGTATAGCGATAATTTTTCCTGTAAATTCCATTGCGATAATTTTAAATTGTGCGGCGAAGTTACAATTTTTTAGGGATATCCGACGAATATTCCCCTGTTTTTTCTTCTCTTTTATTGTGCTGCCTCGATCTTTTTTGTAACTTTGTGCTTTGCAAAAATATAAAATTTAAAATCACAGATTATATGAAATTTATCGTTTCAAGTACTGCACTTTTCAGCCATTTACAGGCTGTTAGCCGTGTGATAAACTCAAAAAATGCACTGCCTATTTTAGATTGTTTTCTCTTTCAGTTGGAGGACGGAACACTGTCTGTGACTGTCTCTGATAGTGAAACTACAATGGTAACCTCGGTTGAGGTGAACGAGAGTGATTCTAACGGAAAATTTGCTGTAGCTGCAAAAACATTGCTCGATGCATTGAAGGAGATACCGGAACAACCGTTGACATTCGATATCAAACCGGATACTTATGAAATTACGGTACAGTACCAGAATGGTAAATATAGCCTGATGGGACAGAATGCCGATGAATTCCCGCAATCGGCTACACTTGGCGATAATGCAGTTCGTGTAGAGATGGAAGCACAGATTCTGCTGGGAGGCATTAACCGTTCGGTATTTGCTACGGCTGATGATGAACTTCGTCCGGTGATGAACGGTATCTACTTTGACATTACGACGGAAGACATTACGATGGTGGCTTCGGACGGACACAAGTTGGTGCGTTGTAAAACATTGGCTGCGCGCGGAAACGAACGTGCCGCATTTATTTTACCCAAAAAACCGGCGACTCTGTTGAAGAACCTTTTGCCTAAGGAATCGGGTATGGTAGTGATCGAGTTTGACGAACGCAACGCTGTCTTCACGCTTGAAAGTTATCGTATGGTATGCCGTCTGATAGAGGGACGCTATCCTAATTATAATTCAGTAATTCCGCAAAATAATCCGCATAAAGTTACGGTGGACCGTATGCAACTGATGGGCGCCTTGCGTCGTGTATCTATTTTTTCTTCGCAGGCAAGCAGCCTTATAAAACTCCGCATGCAGGAAAACCAGATCGTGGTTTCGGCTCAGGATATTGACTTCTCTACCTCTGCAGAGGAAACACAGGTATGCCAATATGCCGGTGCAGCCATGAGCATCGGTTTCAAATCTACTTTCCTGATCGATATCCTGAATAATATCTCGGCGGACGAAGTGGTTATCGAATTGGCTGATCCGTCAAGGGCCGGTGTCATTATCCCGGTAGAACAGGAAGAAAATGAAGACTTGCTGATGTTGCTGATGCCGATGATGCTGAACGATTAATCGCGGAACAGAAATAAAATCGGATTCATTACAGAGGACACAAAGATCACAGGGACATCATTCTTTTTTGAATTGAAACTCTGTGCCCTCAGTGTCCTTTGTAGTGAATTAAAACAAAACCGTATAAACAATGAAACTCAACCTAAAGAATCCTATCGTCTTTTTTGATCTGGAAACGACCGGGACAAATATCAACTCAGACCGAATCGTAGAAATCTGTTATCTTAAAGTGTATCCCAATGGGAATGAAGAGTCGAAAACTCTCCGTATCAATCCCGAAATGCCTATCCCTGCCGAATCATCTGCTGTTCACGGTATTTATGATGCTGATGTAGCCGATTGTCCTACTTTTAAGGAAGTGGCAAAGAGTATTGCCAATGATATCGAGGGTTGTGATCTGGCTGGTTTCAATTCCAACCGTTTTGATATTCCCGTGTTGGCAGAAGAATTTCTGCGTGCGGGTGTGGATATCGATATGAGTAAGCGCAAATTTGTCGATGTACAGGTGATTTTCCATAAGATGGAACAGCGTACCCTTACGGCTGCTTATAAGTTCTATTGTGGCCGTAATCTGGAAGATGCGCATACAGCGGAAGCTGATACCCGTGCCACGTACGAGGTACTGATGGCTCAACTCGATCGTTATCCGGAAGAGTTGCAGAATGATATGTCTTTCCTGGCCGATTATTCAAGCTATAACAAGAATGTGGATTTTGCAGGACGTATGGTATATGACGACAATGGGGTAGAGGTTTTCAACTTTGGTAAATACAAAGGACAGTCGGTGAGTGAAGTACTGAAAAAAGATCCGGGATATTACAGTTGGATTCTGAACAGTGATTTCACGTTGAATACAAAAGCCATGTTGACCAAGATTCGTCTGCGTGAGTTAACCGGAAAATAATTATGCTGAACGGAAAGAAAATTATACTCGGTATTACCGGTAGCATAGCTGCCTATAAAGCTTGTTACATCATACGTGGCCTGATCAAACAGGGAGCTGAGGTACAAGTCGTAATTACTCCCGCCGGAAAAGAATTTATCACTCCGATAACTCTCTCTGCGTTGACCGGCAAACCTGTCATCAGTGAATTCTTTGCTCAACGTGACGGTACGTGGAATAGCCATGTAGACCTGGGATTGTGGGCGGATGCTATGTTGATAGCCCCTGCCACGGCTTCTACCATCGGAAAAATGGCGAACGGCATAGCCGATAATATGCTGATTACGACTTATCTTTCTGCTAAAGCGCCGGTTTTTGTTGCTCCGGCTATGGACCTGGATATGTTTGCCCATCCCAGTACTCAAAAGAACCTGGATACGCTTCGTTCGTATGGCAATCATATCATTGAGCCGGCTTCGGGTGAATTGGCCAGTCATCTGGTAGGAAAAGGCCGTATGGAAGAACCGGAGAATATAATCCGGGTACTTGATGAATTCTTTTCATCAACGGGCGAACTGGCGGGGAAAAAAGTGCTGATCACGGCCGGACCGACTTATGAAAAGATTGATCCGGTGCGCTTCATCGGCAATTATTCTTCCGGTAAAATGGGGTTTGCCTTGGCTGAGGAGTGTGCCCGTCGCGGAGCCGATGTGGTACTGATTGCAGGGCCGGTACAACAGAAAACATATCATTCACATATTACCCGCATTGATGTGGAGTCCGCTCAGGACATGTATGAAGCAGCCATGGCGCAATACCCCTTGGTCGATGCCGGAATACTGTGTGCAGCGGTAGCGGATTTTACTCCGGACGCTGTTGCTGACAAGAAGATAAAACGGGAAGGAGACGAGTTGTTGCTGCATCTTAAACCCACTCACGATATTGCTGCTGCATTGGGCAAGATAAAAACTCCGGGACAGAAGTTAATTGGTTTTGCTCTTGAAACGAATGATGAGCAGCGCAATGCCGAGGGAAAGCTGATCCGGAAGAACTTTGATTTCATTGTGCTGAATTCGTTGAATGATGCTGGTGCGGGATTCCGTTACGATACCAATAAGATAAGCATTCTTAGTTGCAGGGGCAGAACCGATTATCCGTTAAAATCGAAGACGGAAGTAGCCAGAGATATTATTGATAGAATGATAAAAGAAATGTGATTTATGTTACGTTCATTATACATCCAGAATTATGCTCTGATTGAGAAACTCGATATTCGTTTCGAAACCGGATTTTCTGTAATCACCGGAGAGACCGGTGCCGGAAAATCCATTATTCTGGGCGCAATCGGACTTTTACTCGGACAACGTGCCGATGTGAAAGCTATCCGGCAAGGCGCTTCTAAATGTGTCATCGAGGCACGATTCGATATATCGGCCTATCACATGGAAGCCTTTTTCGAAGAGAACGAGTTAGAGTATGAGCCCGAATGCATACTTCGTCGTGAAGTACAGTCATCCGGTAAAAGTAGGGCATTTATCAATGATACACCTGCTTCGCTCACACAAATGAAAGAACTGGGTGAGCAATTGATCGATGTACACTCTCAACATCAGAACCTATTGCTCAATAAGGAGGGCTTCCAGCTTAATGTGCTCGATATTCTTTCCCATAACGAAGAGGCTTTGGATGTATACCATCATTTATATCAGGATTGGAAAAAACTCTGTAAGGAACTCGATGAACTGATTGTTCTGGCTGAACAAAGTAAGACGGATGAGGATTATATCCGTTTTCAGTTGGAACAACTGGAGGAGGCGCATCTTACGGCCGGAGAACAGGAAGAGTTGGAACAAGAGGCCGAGACATTGGCACACGCCGAAGACATCAAGGCCGGACTGTACCGGGTGGGGCAAACTCTTGCTTCAGATGAAGGAGGGCTGCTGCCTGTATTGAAAGAAAGTCTTGGCACTTTGAGTGGTCTGCAGAAAGTATATCAACCTGCCGGTGAGTTGGTCGAACGGATGGAGAGCACTTACATCGAGTTGAAAGATATAGCTCAGGAGATATCAGATCAGGGCGAAGGCATTGAATTTAATCCATTACGACTGGAGGAAGTAAATGACCGGTTGAACTTGATCTACTCTTTAGAACAAAAACATCGTGTGCAGACCGTCGAAGAGTTGATTGCTCTTTCGGAGCAATATGCAACAAGACTTGCTGCCATTACTTCGTATGACGACCGGATCGTTAAACTGACGGAACGGCGCGATGCACAATATAATAAGGTAAAGAAGCAAGCCGCTGTCTTGACAAAGGCCCGTACAGAGATTGCCCGTGAAGTGGAGCAACAGATGGCTGCCCGTTTGATTCCTTTGGGAATACCCAATGTCCGCTTTCAAGTGGAGATGGGGTTGAAAAAAGAACTGGGTCCACAGGGCGCGGATACTGTTAATTTCTTGTTCTCAGCCAACAAAAACGGAACGTTGCAGAGCGTGTCTTCTGTTGCGTCGGGTGGTGAGATAGCTCGTGTTATGTTATCTATTAAGGCTATGATTGCAGGAGCTGTGAAACTTCCCACAATTGTATTCGACGAGATCGACACCGGTGTATCCGGTGAGATAGCAGATCGTATGGCGGATATTATGCAAGAGATGGGCGAACAAAACCGGCAGGTAATCAGTATTACGCATTTGCCGCAGATTGCAGCCCGTGGACGTGCCCATTATAAAGTGTATAAGCGGGATAATGATACGGAGACTAACAGTCATATCCGTCGTTTGACCGATGAAGAACGGGTAGAGGAACTGGCTCACATGTTGAGTGGTGCCACCCTGACGGAGGCGGCGCTGAGTAATGCGAGGGCATTGCTGGAACCATCTTTGAAAGAAAGAAAAATAATAAAATAAGTATATGGTGGTGTACAATAAGTGATAACGAGTTGTATGTCCTAAAATGCAGACAATTACATGATTGATAAAAGCGAAATGATTTTCGGCGTTCGTGCCGTGATTGAAGCCATTCAGGCTGGTAAAGAGATAGACAAGATTTTGGTGAAAAAAGACATTCAGAGTGACTTGTCAAAAGAGCTGTTTACTGCTCTGAAAGGTACGCTGATTCCTGTTCAGCGTGTCCCGGTGGAACGTATCAACCGTATCACCCGTAAGAATCATCAGGGGGTGGTTGCGTTCATCTCTTCGGTAACGTATCAGAAGACGGAAGATTTGGTGCCTTTCCTTTTCGAAGAAGGTAAGAATCCTTTCTTTGTCATGCTTGATGGAATTACGGATGTGCGTAATTTTGGTGCTATAGCCCGTACTTGCGAATGTGCCGGAGTAGATGCCGTCATTATTCCTGCAAAAGGAAGCGTTACGGTCAATGCGGATGCGATGAAGACTTCGGCCGGTGCATTGCACACTTTGCCGGTTTGCCGTGAACAGAATCTGAAAACAACCTTGCAATATCTCAAAGATAGCGGCTTCCGTATTGTGGCTGCTACCGAAAAAGGAGATTATGATTATACGAAGGCAGATTATACCGGCCCGATGTGTATCATTATGGGGGCTGAGGATACCGGTGTTTCCTATGATAATCTTGCACTATGCGACGAATGGGTCAAGATTCCGATGCTGGGCAGCATTGAATCACTCAATGTATCTGTAGCCGCAGGTATCCTGATTTATGAAGGCGTGAAACAACGTACAAATTAAAAGAAACAACATTCAAATACATGAAAAAGAGCATACTATTCACATTTGTGCTTTGCCTCCTGTCACAATGGAGTGTAGCACAAGCCCCTAAGTGGGTTGAGAAAGCGAAACGATCGGTTTTTTCCATCGTTACGTATGATAAAGACGACAAAATTCAGAATACCGGTAACGGATTCTTTGTAACCGAAGACGGAGTGGCTCTGTCTGACTATTCACTGTTTAAAGGTGCCCAGCGTGCTGTTATCATTAACTCAGAAGGTGAAAAGATGCCTGTTGAGTGTATTCTGGGAGCCAATGATATGTATGATATCATTAAGTTTCGTGTGGGCATTACAGTGAAGAAAGTACCGGCTTTACAAGTGGCTGCTCTTGCTCCGGCTGTGGGTGCTGAAGTTTATTTATTGCCTTATTCCACTCAGAAAGGCGGTAACGTGACCCGTGGTAAAGTGAAAAAGGTAGATAATATCGGTGGTGATAAATATCATTACTATACGCTGGACATGGTATTGAAAGATAAAATGGTCAGTTGTCCGGTCACTACGGCGGACGGTAAAGTGTTTGGAGTGGCACAGAAATCCTCGGGACAAGATACTGCCTCTATCAGCTATGCGGCCGGTGCGGCTTTCGCCATGTCTCAAAATATCAGTGCACTTGCGCTGAGCGACCCTGCCTTGAATGCTATCGGCATAAAGAAGGGGTTGCCCGAAGATGAAGATCAGGCTCTGGTCTATCTCTTTATTGCTTCAACACAATCCACACCTGAGGCTTATGCCATCGCCCTTGACGATTTTATAAAGACTTTCCCGAACAGTGCCGACGGTTATCTTCGCCGTGCCGGAAACTATGTTTTTGCAGACAAGGATGAAAACCACATGGATAAAGCGGCTGCCGACCTGGAACATGCGCTGAAGGTTGCACAGAAGAAAGACGATACCTATTATAACATAGCCAAGCTGATATACAATTATCAATTGAGTAAACCCGAAACTGTTTATAAAGACTGGACGTATGATAAGGCTTTGGAGAATGTACGGAGTGCGATTGCCATTCAGAGTTTACCCGTCTACCAGCAGTTGGAAGGAGATATTCTTTTTGCCAAGCAGGATTATGCAGGTGCATTTGCCAGCTATGACAAAGTGAATCAGACCGAACTGGCATCTCCTGCCTCTTTCTTCAGTGCTGCCAAAGCGAAGGAGTTGAGTAAAGCTGCTCCTGAAGAAGTAATTGCTTTGTTGGACAGTTGTATAGCCCGTTGCCAGACACCTATAACTTCCGATTTGGCTCCTTACCTGTTGGAACGTGCCCAGATGTATATGAATGTAGAGAAGTATCGTTTGGCTCTGGCAGATTATGATGCCTATTTCAATGCAGTGAAAGGTAGTGTCAATGACCTGTTCTATTATTACCGTGAGCAGGCTGCCTTCAAGGCTAAGCAGTTCCAGCGTGCGTTGGATGATATAGCAAAGGCGATCGAACTTAATCCGGAAGATCTCACTTATCGTGCAGAACAGGCTGTGGTAAATCTCCGTGTAGGCCGTTACGAAGAGGCTGAGAAAGTATTGAAAGACGCATTAGCTATCGATCCGAAATATGCTGAAGGGTATCGTTTGCTGGGAATCTGCCAGATTCAGTTAAAGCAAGAGAAAGCGGCTTGCGCAAGCTTTGCCAAGGCAAAAGAGCTTGGAGACCCCAATGTAGACGAACTGATTAAAAAACATTGTAAATAAACTATCCCCGAAATCTAAAAAAGAAGAGGCTGTCGCCATTGCGATAGCCTCTTTCTTTTTATGGAGAGCGTCATTGTGACTTCCTCCGTTCTGTAAAGTTTAGGTCTTATTGAGTTAAAGTTATATCTGGTTCTTTTGTGTATTCATATATATAAATGCGTTTGTTTGCCAAATACTGCATAGCTCTTCCATATTTTTCTTATCTTTGTTCACCTAAGAGTATTTTTGATGGATGCTTTTAGCATCTTCAGGATACTAACTTTGCTATAAATATTAATTATTAATGAATCAAATAAGATGAAAAAAGTAATTTGCAGTGAGAAGGCACCGGGAGCTATCGGGCCTTACAGTCAAGCTATTGAAGCTAATGGAATGGTATTTGTCTCTGGTCAGCTTCCTATTGATGCGGCTACGGGTGTGATGCCTGATGGTGTGGAGGCGCAAGCCCGCCAGTCACTCGAGAATATAAAACATATCCTTGAGGCTGCCGGTCTGACAATGGCAGACATTGTAAAAACAACTGTTTTCCTCCAGGATATGTCTCTGTTTGCCGGAATGAACGGAGTATACGCAACTTATTTTGACGGTGCATTTCCCGCTCGTTCGGCTGTTGCCGTGAAAGCCTTGCCTAAAGATGCCTTAGTCGAGATCGAGTGCATCGCGGCACGATAATAAGTCGGCTACAATAAAGCTACTGCCTCCTACGAAGATCAGGTCTTCCGGGAGGCTTTTTTCTTGTGCGGCCTTTACGGCAGACTGAACATCGGGATAAGCCTTTCCTTGCAGTCCGGCAGAAGCTCCGATCTGTTGTAACTGAGCCTCCGGTAATGCTCTTTTGACGCTCGCTTTTGTGAAATAGTACACTGCGTTTTCAGGAAGTATGGACAATACTCCACTTACGTCTTTGTCGTTCACCATGCCGATGACCATGTGCAGGCGATTGTATTTCATTTGTTTCAGTTGCTCCACGATATAAGAAATCCCTGCTACATTGTGTCCCGTATCGCAAATGACAGTGGGAGAGTCACTCAATTTTTGCCAGCGTCCTTGCAAACCGGTCATTTTATCTACTTGCAGGAATCCGTTTCTCACGTCATGATCTTCTATCTTATAACCCAGGCTTTTCAGAACAGGGAGAGCCGACAGTAGCGTATTTGTATTTTTTAGTTGGTACGAGCCTCCCAATACTCCTTCCAACCCGGGATATGCATCATTTTCATAGATCCAGCCGGTAATATACTCTGTATCTTTTTCTGCTGCGGTATTCGGCTGATGATCTGTATACTGTCCCGGTTTTCGATCCGCGCGAGTTTTGAATTTAGTTGCTCCTTTTAGTCGTTGTTCTTCTTCTGCAAAGGTGACAGGTGCCTCCATCTCTTGTGCTTTCCGATAAAATACAGGCTTGGTCTCTTCTGTCGTCTCACCGACAACGACCGGTATGCCCCTTTTGATGATACCCGCTTTCTCGGTTGCAATTTTGGCCAGCGTATTACCTAAAAACTGCATGTGATCGAAACTGATGTTGGTGATGATGCTTAAGTCCGGACGGATGATGTTGGTACAGTCCAGTCGCCCTCCCAATCCGACTTCAATGACAGCCACGTCTATATGTTGATCGGCAAAGTATCGGAATGCCATTGAGGTGGTCAATTCAAAGAATGAAGGATGCAGAGGTTCAAAAAACAGACGATGGTCTTCCACAAAGCGGATGATGTATTCTTGCGGGATGGGCTCGCCATTGATGCGGATACGCTCTCGAAAATCTACTAAATGGGGCGAAGTGTAGAGCCCGACTCTATATCCGGCCGATTGCAGAATGGCAGCCAATGTATGTGAGCAGGAACCTTTTCCGTTGGTCCCTGCAATGTGAATGCTTTGAAATGCTGTGTGGGGATGTCCCAAATATTCATCTAATGCATAGGTGTTTTCCAGTCCCTCTTTGTACGCGCTGCTTCCTACCTGCTGAAACATGGGAACGCTGTTGTATAGGTAGTCTAAAGTCTCCTGATAATTCATGTTTTATAATATTTAACGGGCAACTTCCTTTGTTTGCCTTTTTATTTGTTATCTTAGTTGCAACAATTCATCACAGTGGTGGTCAATTGGCTTTTTGATTGCAAATATCAACATTTAAATCTAAGAATCATGGGAACAAAGAAAAATTTTGTGCTCGACACGAATGTTATTCTTCACGACTACAATTGCCTGAAGAATTTTCAGGAGAATGATATTTATCTTCCGATTGTTGTTTTGGAAGAATTGGATAAGTTCAAGAAGGGAAATGAACAAATCAATTACAATGCACGTGAGTTTGTACGCGAACTCGATTTGATAACCGACGACAGTCTGTTTACCCATGGTGCTCCTTTAGGTGAGGGGTTGGGTAAGTTGTTTATTGTCACTGGCGATTCGGAGGCTCCCAAGGTACATGAATCGTTTCCGGCCCGTAAACCGGATCATCAGATATTGGCGGTAGCCGAATATTTGGCCCGGAAATATCCGAAGATGAAAAATATTCTGGTGACCAAGGATGTCAACCTTAGGATGAAAGCCCGTTCCATCGGTATACTTTGTGAGGACTACATAACCGATAAGGTGGTGAATGTCGATATTTTTGAAAAGTCGAACGAGGTGTTCGAAAATATAGAACCGGATCTGATCGACCGTATTTATTCGTCCAGAGAGGGGTTGGATATCAGTGAATTTGACTTTAAAGACATCATCCGTCCCAACGAATGTTTTATTCTGAAGAGCGATCGCAGCAGTGTGCTTGCCCGCTACAATCCTTTTACACATACGGTCTGCCGGGTGAATAAAACCAAGAATTACGGTATCGAACCTCGCAATGCGGAACAGAGTTTTGCTTTCGAAATTCTGAACGATCCGGATATCAAGCTGGTGGCCTTGACAGGTAAAGCCGGAACAGGTAAAACCTTGCTTGCACTGGCGGCAGCCTTGGGTAAACTCACGGAATACAAGCAGATCCTGTTGGCCCGTCCTATCGTGGCTCTTTCCAATAAAGATTTAGGATTCCTTCCGGGAGATGCAACAGAAAAGGTAGCTCCTTACATGCAACCTCTGTTCGACAACCTGAATGTGATCAAACGCCAATTTGCTTCTAACTCTACCGAAGTGAAGCGGCTGGAAGATATGCAGAAGAGTGAGCAACTGGTTATCGAGGCATTGGCATTCATTCGCGGACGAAGCCTGAGCGAGACCTATTGCATCATCGATGAAGCACAAAATTTGACTCCACACGAGATTAAAACCATTATCACCCGTGCCGGAGAAGGTACCAAGATGGTATTTACCGGAGATATTCAGCAGATCGACCAACCTTATCTGGATAGTCAGTCCAATGGCTTGGTGTACATGATCGATCGCATGAAAGATCAGAACCTCTTTGCGCATGTCAACTTGGTGAAAGGCGAACGTAGTGAATTGAGCGAATTGGCAAGTAACCTGATGTGATATCTATATCTTGAAGGGGGGGGAAGAGAAGGATTCCACCCCCTTTTTGCACTGTTATTCTACTTTTATTGTGTTAAAAACTTTATTTTGTCAAATAAAAACGCACGTGTTAGTGAAAATAGTGTATCTTTGCACCGCCTAAAACAAAAACTGTAAAACAAATGAAACAGAATTTTTTTCATCGGTATCTTTCTGCGAAGGTACTGCCCATTTGGACTATTCTATTGATTGATATATTTATTATCGTCGCATCCTGCTTGCTCGCTTACTCGCTTCGTTACGATTTCCGCAGCATTTTCTTGGATTCGTCGACAATAGATAAGACCATTCTTTGGACGGTAGTGGCTAACTTAATCTTCTTCCGGGTATTCCGTACCTATTCAAATGTGCTTCGCTTTTCTTCGTTTGTAGACATTATGCGCATATTTGTGTCGCTTACGGTCTCCTATGGGGTATTGATGATTCTGAGTCTTCTGTTGGATGCTTACCTGGGCATTCGGATTGGTGCCATCAGTGTACTGTTTATGGCATATGTGATCAATTTTGCTATGATGGCCTGTTCGCGTATTGTGGTCAAAATGTTCTTCGAGGTACTTAATTTTGACGGTAGCCACACGACCAACGTCTTTATTTATGGTGCTAAAGAAGCCGGAGTAAACATCGCCAAATCCCTGCGTGTCAATTTGCGTAATCATTATCGTCTTCGTGGTTTCATTGCCGATGAACCCGAACTGATTGGTAAGGTGATGATGGGGGCGAAAGTTTTCCCGAATGATGAAGCATTGATTGAAAACATGAATGACCGTGATGTGCATACCATCATTGTTTCTCCGGCTAAGATGGAAAAGCTGAAGAAATCAGATATGATTGATACTCTGCTTTCCAATAACGTGAAGTTGCTTACTGCTCCCCCTTTGAGTGAATGGGGTGGGCAGGCACTGAATAAAACTCAGTTGAAAGAAATACAGATTGAGGACCTTTTGCAACGCGAACCGATTGAGGTGGACATCCATAAGATAGCTTCTCACCTGGAAGGTAAACGTGTAATGATTACAGGAGCCGCCGGTTCTATTGGTAGTGAAATCATGCGGCAGGTCGCTTCTTTCAATCCATATAAGTTGATCCTGATTGATCAGGCTGAAACTCCGTTGCATGACATTCGTCTGGAATTGCAGGATCGTTGGCGTGACATTGATGCTGAAACGATTGTAGCTGATATTTCGAACGCAACTCGTATGGAGGCCATTTTCCGTGAATACAAACCTCAGTATATATTCCATGCAGCTGCCTATAAGCATGTGCCGATGATGGAAGACAATGTTTCGGAGTCTATTCAGATTAATGTATCGGGTACACGTACGCTTGCCGATCTGGCTGTTAAATTCGGTTCAGAGAAATTCGTAATGATTTCTACGGATAAAGCCGTTAATCCGACAAATGTTATGGGTTGTTCAAAGCGTATTTGTGAAATCTATGTACAGTCCTTAGCCAAGAAATTACAGAAGGAAGGCACACGTTCGGTACAGTTCATCACCACTCGTTTCGGTAATGTATTAGGATCTAACGGTTCGGTTATTCCCCGTTTCCGCGATCAGATTCAGCGTGGAGGACCTGTCACAGTGACCCATCCCGAAATAATCCGTTATTTCATGACCATTCCGGAGGCTTGTCGTCTGGTACTGGAAGCAGGAAGTATGGGTAATGGTGGGGAAATCTACATCTTCGATATGGGTAAACCGGTTAAGATTGTCGATCTGGCAAAACGGATGATCAGTCTTTCGGGACGTACGGATGTGAAAATTGAGTTTACCGGTTTGCGTCATGGTGAGAAACTGTACGAAGAGTTGCTCAATGTGAAGGAGCTGACCAAACCTACTTATCACGAAAAGATTATGATTGCCACTGTGCGTGAGTATGATTATGACGAAGTGAAAGAGAGAATCCAGAAATTAATTGATGTAAGCTATACCTATGATCAGATGAAGATCGTGGCTGCCATGAAAGATATTGTCCCTGAGTTTGTGAGCAAAAACTCTTGTTTTGAGGCATTGGATAAGAAAGACTAATCATTAGAACCTGCCGGAATATCTTGATCTTAATTATATAATCAGAAGCTATAGGTTTAACTATAACTTCTGATTTTTTAATGTATTAATATCTTCTGCTATTTCGCAAATTTGTTAAACATATCTTTTACTTTGCCTGTTTCAGGCATATTCAATAAATAGAACTTTTCACAGGTACTTGCTCCGTACTGGCAGTTCACTGTACCGAAATCTTCTTCTTTACCCGACCGGTTATTTCCGTCCATGCGGAGGAATACATTCGGGAAGGCAGCTGATTCAATGCTATATGAACCGTCGTTCTGTTCGTGCAGCTTGAAGTGTTCCCAGTCACTCGCTCCAAACTGACAGTTTACATGTCCTGCACCCGATCCTGCAAAGCCACGAATGCCACTTCCGTCCATGCGGAGAAATACCCCGGGATACTTTACTGATTCAATGGTAAACGTACCATTTTTCTGTTCTTGTACTTTAAATGCTCCGGTAGGAGACATATTTTTCTGGCAACTTACTTTTCCTGCACCTGCACCATTGGTTTTGGTAATCCCATTTCCATCCATCCGAAGGAATACATCTTTGAAAGCTACTGATTGAATCAGCAGCGGTTTCGAGAAATTTACTTTAATCATAATTCTTCTTGAGAATTTTTTTATTTTTGTATTTTCTACATATTGCGAAATGTTTCAAGATACATTTCGTAATTATCAGCGTTTTTAATAGCAAGTTTACTATTGAATGATGCTAAATAAGTACATAATTCTTCTCCATAACAAGTTGTCTGTTTTTTATTGCAATCTATTATTTCTACATCATCAGTTTTACCTATCAAATGGGTTAATTCATGAAGAATTGTTCCTAATGCAGTGTTAAATCGTTCGGTATTTTCCTTTGTTCTAAAAAACATATTGCATAAATAAATATTTAAGATCTGCTGGTCAATATCATCTTGTTCAACATATGCAAAATCATTTGGTTCAGCGCCAGGCTCTTTTGTAGCATAATATAAACAGATCTTCTCTTCTTCAAACTTTTTGTGAATTTCAGTTATTATTCGTGTTACTTCTTTAACATTGCTTGCATTGAAATCTCCAAACCATTTTTTATAACGTTCTACCTCTTTTAAATCTGTATTTGGAATATTATCTGGGCTTTTGACTAACAAAGCTAATCTTTCTAATGTTAACTTTGCTCTATTTAAATAGAAGTATAGTCTTTTGTGAGCCTCTAATGCTTTGTTCTCTAATGCTTTGTCTTCGAAATTAAATGTTTTGACTTTCATTGTTTATTTTATTTTTTCCTACTCTTTCTTCGGCTTTTCGGAATCCGCCGTTTCTATTTATTCTTTGTAAGCTTACGGTGACAAAAGTGAGAAGAAAAGTTCCATCTTAAAAATATAAATTCTGAATGCGGAATAGTTTCTTTCAGGAGTGTAAATCAATCTTTCAAGTGCTGTCTTCTAAGGCACGAAAGCAATATACCTGTATGCTTATAAGACAATATCGTCCATTCGGAAAAACATTTTTCCTGTTTAAAATATAAAATTGTAACCGGGGCGGTCACGCTCTATTTTTGCCATCATAAACGTCAGAACAAACGGTTGAAATTCATAAATAACAATAGATATGGCAGTAAAAATATTGAGTGTAGATGATGAACTCGATTTAGAAGTATTACTTACCCAGTACTTCAGGCGACAAATACGAAAAGGTGAATACGAGTTCGCTTTTGCCCATAACGGGTTGGAAGCTTTACAGAAACTTCTGGAAACTCCCGATTTCGATATCATCCTGAGTGATATTAATATGCCGGAGATGGATGGGTTGACCCTATTGGCTAAGGTCAATGAACTGAAAAATCCGGCAATGAAGTGTATAATGGTCTCTGCTTATGGAGACATGGATAACATACGTTCTGCCATGAACAAGGGAGCGTTTGATTTTGCAACCAAACCGATCGATTTGGATGATCTGTCGCGGACTATTGAAAAGGCGATCGAACAGGTTCGCTATATCCGTGAGTCACAGCAGGAGCACAACCAACTGGAATCTATCAAAAATGACCTGGCCATTGCGGGAGAAATCCAGCAAACGATTCTTCCCCGTTCCTTTCCTCCTTTTCCGGAACTGACGGAAGTGGTTGATATTTATGCTTCCATGACTCCGGCAAAAGATGTAGGTGGCGATTTTTATGATTTCTTCCAGATTGACGATGAACGTATCGGGCTGGTGATTGCTGACGTATCCGGGAAAGGGGTGCCGGCATCCTTGTTCATGGCGGTTAGTCGAACCCTGCTCCGTGCAACTGCTCTTCGGGGTATTTCATCGGCAGAATGCCTTACTTATGCCAATAAGTTACTGTGTAAAGAGAGCCTGGACTCTATGTTTGTTACGGTCTTTTATGGGATTTATCATTATAAAACCGGCATGATGGACTATACCAATGCCGGGCATAATCCCCCTTATCTCCTTCGCGGCGGACGGACTGTTGAGTGCTTGTCTGTCTCTTCTAATTTTGTGGTAGGCGTATTCGATGATATTGAATTTGAGAGTAATACATTGACGTTCGGCATCGGTGACACTTTACTTCTGTATACGGATGGTGTCACAGAGGCTTTTAACGACAAGCGGGAACAATTCTCGGAAAGTAACTTACAGGATATATTGGCGTCTATGCACGAAAGTAGTTCCGCAAAAGAGGTTGTTACGAGTGTATTGCAGTCTGTTAAGACTTTCTCCGGAGACTATCCTCAGTCAGATGACATAACCTTGCTTTCTCTTCAACGAATCAAATAATATTAAAATAAAAGAACGATGGAAAAGTATGAAATTCATTCTGTAGGTTCCGTCTTGGATTCAAATACAAGCGGTGACGAACAAGCAAAAATTGTAGCTCTTATCGAGCAAGGACATTCTGTTGCATTAGATCTCAGCGGCTGTTCTTATGTATCCAGTGCCGGATTGAGAGTCATGCTTTATGCCTTTAAGCTGGCGAAAGCTAAAAGTAGAGATGTTTGCCTTGTCGGTGTGTCACAAGAGGTTAAAGACGTGATGCACATGACCGGATTCGATAAATTCTTTCGTTTTTATCAGACTCTCGATGAATTATCACAACCCTAAAAATTACCTGAGCAATGACGTTACTTCAGTTTCGCCCTGTCGATGGGAGGTTAGATGAAATTCTTAGTATGCTGATGCATAGTCGTGAAGTTGCTTCACATCCTTCCCTGTCTTATGCCATCCGTTTGGTCAGTGAGGAGATCATTGTCAATATTCTCAATTACGCTTATCCGCAGCAGGCAGAAGGCTATCTGACTCTGTGCTTATGGGATGAAGACGGAGAGATTACTTTGGAGTTTATAGATGGTGGTATTCCATTCAATCCTTTGGATAAAGCCGATCCTGATATTTCATTACCGTTAGAACAACGTGAAATAGGAGGATTGGGCATTTTCCTGGTACGTGAAATGATGGATGACGTAGCGTATACGTACGTGAATAAGGAGAATCGGTTGACCATTAAAAAGAAATATCTGCAACCCACTGATGAACCTGTATCATGATCAAGTTAAACGAAAATATCATCCGTTGGATCATTGCCGTTCCTTGTATACTTTTGACAGTATGTCTGGTCCTATACCGGGCATATCGTCATTCGGCATCGGACAGGGAGCGCCTTGCTCTGTCTCTGGAGGAATTCCGGGATAAAGAAAAGAAATCGGTTCTTATACAACGGGTCAGTCAACAAATGGAGGAGATTGCTTATCAACAAAAGGATATTTCCGAAAAGAGAAGACAGGAAGCCGTTGCGCAAACTCAAAAGGCCAACCGAATGCAACAGCAGGCAGAGTTGGCACGGGAAAGAGCGCTTGCTGCACAATTGGAGGCTGAGAAAGCGTATCGGATGGCAGATGAACAAAAGAATCTGGCGATGGAACGGCAACTACAGGCCGAACAGTCGAAGAGGGTTGCCGATACATTGGCTTTTCTGGCTTTGGGACGTTCATTGGGGACACTTTCTGTTACTCAATATCGGTCGGGCAACATGGAATTAGCTTCTCTGTTGGCATATACCGCCTGGTGGTTTACCAAGCGATATGATGGCGATGTATATCATCCGGCTGTTTTCAATGCATTGTCTTTGTCTTGCAGGCAAGGTCAGCTTTGGTTCGGGCATAAAGGAGCTGTTACCGGGATCAAACTGTTATCCGGAGGCGAGGAAAAAGCAAGAGCCGGTCGGAATCCTCTGCCGGGATTGGTCACTGTCGGCAAGTACGGTGAGATGATACGTTGGAAATCGGAAAATGGGCAGACCTATACCTCCGAATTACTGTTGAATGATCCCTGTTATGATTTTCGGGATGTGCTGTTGCGGTCCGATTCACAGATGTATGCCTTGTCATACTGCGGGCAGCTTATCTCCACGGATTCCGCCGGTATCGTTACCCGCTTTTTGCCTAAAGGAGAATATCGGCAATTGATTTCGATTGCCTCTAACTTGGTATTGGCGGTTTCCACAACAGGTATTTATTCTTTTGACTGTGTCAACCATGAGATACAACCTTATTTTCAGCCGGAACATTCGATAACTTGTGTCGGTCAAATGGAAGGCTATCTCTATGTTTTTTTTAAGAATGGGACAGTAGCTTTACTTTCGTCGGATGGTACATTTCTCAGATTTATAGACAGCTTGCCCGAGAATAGTGTGGTTACTGCATTCTGTCCTCTTACCAATGAAAGATATGCCATTGGCTGTCGTGAAGGAGTCATCCTGATTTGTGATAAGAATGGAAATATCCGGCAGAAGTTGATAGGGCATCAGGCTGCGGTTACTGCTATTTCCCGGAAAGGGAACAAACTGTTTTCGAGTAGTTACGATTGTACACTGCGTCTGTGGGATCTTCGTAAAGGAAAGACCGAGTCGGCTGTTATTGTGACAAGCCCCGGTTGGATTCATACTTTTTGCTTTCATCCGGACGGTACATCTGTCTTTATGGGAGACGAACAGGGGCGGTTGTATCGGGTACCTATTTCACCCGATCACATGGCTGCTGTTGTCCGTCAGGGGTTACAGCGTGATTTTACTCGAGAAGAATGGGAGTATTATATCGGTAAGCAAATTCCATTTGAATCCTATTACCTAAAAACGTATCAGCCATGAAAAAGATAGTCTCTTTGATAATGTGTCTTTGCTCGGTATATGCAAATTCACAAGAAGGTATCCCGTTTTTTGTAAACTATCCGGCTTCGGTTTATCAGGCGCACAATCGTAATTTCGATGTCGTTTGCGACAGTTGTGGAAATGTCTATTTTGCTAATTTCGAAGGTATCCTTCATTATGACTATAGCCGTTGGGAAACTATTTATACACCGGGCTTTTCCCGTGTCACCCGTTTGTTTCGTGATTCGGAAGGTAGGATATGGGTGGGAGGATATAACGTGTTCGGACGGATAGAGCGTGATGGACGCGGATGTATTACGTTGAGAACCCTTCTTTCCGATCTGGACACAAACTTTTTGGGCGAATTGGAAGATATGGCAGAAATAGATAAACGCATTTATCTGAAAGCTACATCAGGAGGATATTATACGGTTCAGTCAGATTCCATTTTGGCACCGGTTCAGGTACTTCCGGCCCAATTGCAGGAAAAGTGGAGAAATCAATCCTCAGTCTCAATGAATCGGGCGTTTTCTCTACCCGGAGGAGAAACAATCTCGATAAACTCTGCCCATGGATTAATAATGGATGACAGTGGGAAAAAAGAACGGTTTTCCGTAACTGAGAGAAATGGCTTATGCAGTAACGCTGTTTCGGGTATTGCGGCCGATGGGCGTGGCAATCTCTGGGGAGCTACGGATAACGGTGTGTTTCATGTTTTTATTCCCTCTTTGTTCAGCCGTTATACCTCTGGTGAAGGTCTGAAGGGAGAGGTAATATCGGCTGTCTCTTACAAAGGAATGATATATACCGGGACCTTACAGGGATTATACGTATTGAAGCAAAACACTTTTGTTCCTGTTCAGGGAATTTCGCAAGCGTGTTGGCAACTGTGTCTTTCTCCACAAGGAGAATTATATGCAGCGTCCGGCGATGGTGTGTATGTGATCCGGGATTATAATCATTCGGAAAAACTCACAGATATGGCAGCTTATTCATTGGCATTCATTGGGCATACGAACCTTCTGATGGGCACTATGGATGGGATTTATCAATATTCGGCAGATGGGGAACGGATAAAGAAAATTTCCGATGTCGAAAAAGTCGTTCGTCTGGAAGTGAAGAAAGATCGTTCTGTATGGGCTAAAACGTTGTACGGAGAAATCTATTTGCGGGAAGAGGGCGAAAGCTCTTTTGTACTTCAAGACAGAGAGAGTGAAGAAGTAATGACCGAGTATATGGACAACGATGGCTGTCATTGGCAGACAAATCTGAAAGGAAAAGAGGTACAGGTACATCATTCGCAAATTGATACGGAGAAATTCAACCAATGCCTGTATGCCATTCGGAATTATGTCGTGAGGGTGATTTATATTGAAGAAGACAGGGCGGCATGGTTCGGCGGTGATTTTGGTTTAATTCGGATGGACCTTGAAAAGGCCCGGACATTTACTCCGGTTGCTCCCCGCATCTATCTTCGTGAAGTTTGTCTGAACCGTGATTCTGTCTATTGGGGAGGAGATTTGCCGGAAGAGTCCGGGGGAGCGGACTGGCAGATAAATAGTACAGTACCTCGTTTGGGGAATGATGTACGTTCCATTCGTTTTTCATTTGCTACCGATGCGCCCTGTTTCACCGGTTCCAATGAGTATAGATATCGCCTGGTCGGTTATGATCCGGAATGGAGTTCGTGGGATTCCGGGACTGTGAAAGAGTATGCCAACCTTTCGTCGGGTACGTATACGTTTTGTGTCCGGGCCCGTGATATTTACGGCACAGAGAGTGAAATGAAACAATTCCGCTTTTCGTTATTGCCTCCTTTTTATTTGCAATGGTATTGTCTGATCCTATATACCGTTGCTTTTGGAATGCTGTTGTTCTTATTGTTTAAATGGAGAATGCGCAGTTTGCTGAAAGAGAAGGAGAGGTTAGAGGCCCTTGTCGGCCAACGTACCAAACAGTTGGTACAACAAAAAAATGAAATTGAGGAAAAGTCCTTAAAATTGGAAAAAGCATTGAAGGAGCTGGGCCAGGCACAAGATGAATTGGTTCGACAAGAAAAAATGGCTACTGTAGGTAAACTGACTCAAGGGTTGATTGACCGTATTCTGAATCCGTTGAATTACATTAATAATTTTTCCCACCTGACCTCAGGATTACTGAAGGACCTATATCAGAATCTGGAGAGTGTAAAAGAACTTTTGGATGAAGATACCTACTTGGATTCGGTGGATGTCATCAACATGATGAGAGATAATCTGGAAAAGATTGAGGAACATGGAAGTAACACCACTCGTGTACTGAAGGCCATGGAAGAAATCCTGAGAGACCGTAACAGGCAACTGGAAAAAACAGAATTAATCGGTTTATGCCGGAAAGACATGGAGCTATTGAGCAGTTATTATCAGAAGGAGATTACGGCTATGCACATTGCGGTTCGTACTTCCTTGCCCGATAATCCATTGTTTATTGACGGGAATGCCGAACAACTGGGAAAAACCATTATGAGTCTTCTTAACAATGGTATGTATGCCATAGCCAAAAAATACGGTAAGAAAGCCTATCCGGCAGAGATTGGCCTGGCATTGGAAAGTAAGGACGGACAGGCAGTCATTCGCCTATATGACAATGGAGTGGGGATCGAGCAGAGTATTCTGGATAAAATCTTCGATCCGTTCTTTACTACCAAAACAACCGGAGAGGCAGCAGGTATCGGTTTGTATCTGAGTAAGGAAATCATATTAAATCACCATGGGCAGATAGCAGTACGTTCTGAAAAAGATGAATTGACAGAATTCACTATCACTCTGCCATTGTGGGAGGAAAAGTCAGTATAAATAAACATAGAACAGATTGATTATGGAAAAAAACATTTCACAAGAGAAACGAATTGAAGAGTTGGAAGCACGGCTCAAAGAGCAGGAAAAGCTGGGATCATTGGGCTTGTTGAGTGCAGGCATTGCACACGAGATACAGAATCCTTTGAATTTTGTCATCAATTTCAGTAAACTGTCCGGTCAATTGTTGGCCGACCTGGCCGATAGGGTGGATGAAGCAAAAGCTCGTATTCCGGAAGCGGAACTGGAAGATATCAAAGATATACTTTCCGGGCTGAGAGAGAATGTGGACAAAATCAAAGAGCATGGTGATCGGGCTATCAGCATTATCCGTGGTATTTTGCTTTACTCCAGGGGGAAAGAAGACGAATTCATGCCTACACAAATACAAAAATTGACTAAGGAATATGTGTGGCTGGCTTATCATGCCATGCGGGCCAATTATAAGAATTTCAATATTGCTATCCGTGAAGATTATGCTAAAGATATCCCCTCGATCCGGCTGATCCCGCAGGATTTCAGTCGGGCAGTCTTGAATGTGATGAATAATGCCTGCTATGCAGTATGGAAAAAATGGCAGAATGCTCCCGAAGGATATTCCCCCGAGATAATGGTGACCTTAGAAAAGTTGGATAAAAGAGTTGTACTTTCTATTCGTGATAACGGAGAGGGCATGAGTCCGGAGGTCAAACGAAAACTATTTGACTCTTTTTTCACAACAAAACCGGTGGGGCAGGGGACAGGCCTTGGTATGGCAATCGTTCGTGATATTATAGAAAACAAACACCATGGAAAAGTATTGTTTGATTCGGTCCTGCATGAATATACTTGTTTCCGGTTTATCATTCCTATCGCATGAAACGCTGTCTGCTATATATCCTTTGCTGCTTTGGGGTTGTGCAACTGTCAGCTCAGCCGGCGGATAACATCCGTAATTCGTTTGTAAAGGCGGAAACATTTTATAAGAGCGGAGATATCGATGAAGCTTGTCGTATCTTGGAGGAGAATCTGTCGTCTTTTCAAGGTACGATGCATACCGGGGCGTGCCGTTTGGCTGCATTATGCTGTTTAGCTTTAGACCGCTTCCCGGAAGCGGAAAAGTATGTTTCGCTGTTATTGAAAGACGAACCTTATTATTATATCTCGCTTCAAGATCCGGAACGCTTTGCGGATATGGTAAGGAAACACAGGGAGACTAAAGTAACTCTGGTCACAGCCTCACAACAGGTAGAGACCCCGGAAGAAGCTCCGGTGCCTGTTACTTTAATTACGGAGGAGATGATACGGGCTATCCATGCCCGGTGCCTGCGGGATGTACTGATAGCTTATGTGCCCGGTATATCCGGTTTGTCTTCCAATGAAGAGATGAATCTGGCTATGCGCGGGGTATATTCTCCCGAACAGGAGAACATATTGATTATGCAGGATGGACAACGTCTGAACAGTTATATTACTAATGCTGTTTCGCCGGATTATGGTATTAGTCTGGCAAAAGTCAAACAAATAGAGGTGCTGCGCGGACCGGCTTCTTCGCTTTATGGCAGTGTGGCTTTGACAGCCGTGATTAATATAGTTACTAAAGACGGGGTGGATGTTCGTAATGGTTCCATATCTGTCAGTGCCGGTAATCGGGGCCAGTTGGCTGCTGACCTGCTATTGGGAAAGCACGACATGAACATGGACTTTATGGCATGGTTCTCCTTGTACCGTGCAACGGGAGAATCGGTTTTTGTCCCGGCCGAAAAACAATATGCTCTTTACCCCAGGGACGGATTCATCCGTCTGGACAATTATTCGGGATTTCCTGCCATGGATGGAGGAATTAAATTACAACGTGGAAATTTGCTTTTTAGTTTCAGTATGAATTACGCGAAGAAAAGGCAACCTTATAGCATGTGGCTCTTTTCTTCTCCATATTCTTATGAGCGGTTTCGTACTTTTGACGGTTCCGGCCCGGGATATTCCAGATGGTCGGCAAGAGAACAGGCTGTTTATAGCCACACGTGGCAGCGGATCACTTTCAGTACCGCATTTTATACCGATTGGAATAAAAACGTACATTATGAAACCTCGGGAGATACTTTACAAGACTATCCTATTTTTCCTAACTATGATTATCAACCTATTATTTATCCGACTCGCGGAGCATTTCAATACATCCGCTGGATGGATTTTAACGTAGGCTTTAATGGGCGTGTAAACTATGCCTATGATTGGGGGAAGCTGGGGAAAGGCAATATGCTTGGCGGTGTGGAATGGAATCGGTATACGCTTTATGATTCCGAGTATTTGGAAGGTATGAATTTTAAAGAGATCGTCAGGACGTGGATCGAAAAACGACTTTACACGGGACACGAGATGAACACGGATGCCTTTCTCCAGATTAAACACAACCTGCATAAAAATTGGATTGTCAATGCCGGCATCAGGTATGACTATAAACGGCGAAGTAATAAGCGGACATTACAGGCTTTTTCTCCCCGTCTGTCACTGATTTATCTCAGGAACGGATTAAATATCAAAGCCAGTTATTCCAGAGCATTTGTCGATGCGCCCTATTATTACAGAAACAATGAAATGGATACCTATTCGGGTGGCGAAAATCTGCAAGCTGAATATCTAAGTTCATATCAGGTGACTTGTGCTTATCATCATTCACCTTCACATATAGATGTAGAGTGTAATTTATTTTATAATCGGGCGTCCCATTTCCTGTTCACACAGCCGGAAACACGTGTTTATGAAAATGCCGGTTCTCTGGATATGGGAGGTGTCGAGGTTGTTGCCCGTTATAAGGCAGACCGACTGAGCCTGGATGGAAACCTGTGTTTTCAGAAAGTATTGAATTATACCAATTTTTTTGTTACCGATGGATCTGTGAATAACGTACCCGGCTTTTCTATGAATCTTGTAGCAAACTACTTTTTACTTAAAAAGAAAGTACAGAGCTGGTCTGCCCATTTAAAATTGAATTGCAGTAGCCACTGCTACACTCAGGTAAGTGTATTGGAAGATGGACTCAATGGAGATGCGACGAATTACACAGTCCGTTTGCCCGGTTATGCTGTCTTTTCTTTCACTACCAGATATAAGTATAAAAGGATAGAAGGCAGTCTGGGCATTGAGAATCTTTTCAATAACCGATATGAATGCGGAGGAGCGACTGTTCCTATCCGCCAGAAAGGAAGGTGGATTTCCGCCAGTATATTGTATAATTTCTAAATCAAACTAATAATGAAAACAAACATTCAAGAAAATCTTTCTCGATCACTCTCTACCTGGGGTGACAAACCGGCGGTCGTTGCAAAAGACGGTACCGTCTCTTATCAAATGCTGGAACGTTACTCTGCCAATATAGCACAATCTATCCGTCAACGTTTATCGGTAACTGATCCGTCCGGACTTCGGAATATCTGTATCGGAGTTTGTATGGAACGAAACAAAACTTTAGTACCTGCCATTCTGGCTATTTTCCGGTTAGGGGCAACTTATTTACCGATAGATCCCTCGCTGCCGGATAATCGTAAACGGTATATGGCTGAAAATGCGGATATGGTTTTGTTGTTGACCGATTCATCGAATGAAGTAGGTGGAATTCCGTCCGTCCGCCAACTTTACCTGAATGGTGAGCAACTATCCGAACCGGTTGTTGGTGACTATACTGAAGTTCTTCCCGATGATTGCGCCTATATTATATATACTTCCGGAACAACAGGCAATCCCAAAGGTGTACGTATTAGTTATCGGAATCTGGATACATTTACGAGGAATCTGATAGATAAGAAATTGTATCATTTGTCTGATCCGGCAAACAGGTATCTGGCGTTTGCGAGTATCAGTTTTGATGCTTCCATATTAGAACTGATGATGTGTATTCCGGTCGGAGGAACATTGATCCTGGCCGGTGAGGACGAACGCAGAGATATTTCTTTACTAGACGAACTGATCAGGCGCGAGAAGGTGAATATTGCTTTTTTTCCTCCTTCGTTGCTGGGCATGTTTGCCGACCTTGACTTTCCATCCTTTAAGACTCTGCTCTTTGGTGCGGAGGCTATTGGTGAAAAGTTATTTAACAGGCTGAAACAGCAGCCTTACCGGTTGATGAATGTATATGGACCGACAGAGAATACCGTACTCAGTACCATACGGATTGTAGGCAAAGATACGTCGTATGACGATATTGGCTATCCGCTCAAGGGAACTGTCTGTTATGTTTTGTCTGAAAACCTCCAACAGACAACTCTTGGGGCTACAGGAGAACTTTGCTTGGGAGGACCTCAGGTTTCGCTGGGATATATTGGGAGTGTTCAGCTGAATGAAAAATCATTCATCTCGTACGATGGAGAACGGTTGTACAGGACAGGTGACTTGGTACAGCAGCAACCGGACGGTTCAATACGGTTTATCGGGCGAAAAGATACTCAGGTCAAAATACGTGGCTTTCGTATCGAATTGACTGAAATAGCAGAACGATTGAATAGAGATCCGGACGTGGAGAGAGCCCACGTAGTAGTTGTTGAGCGGAATGGGCGTCAATTATTGGGAGCTTATTTGCAACCCTCAGTCTCCGGTAACTTTCATCCGGAAGAGGTCAAAGAACGTTTGCGTGCAGAACTTCCTTACTACATGATACCCAATTTATGGCAGGTGGTAGATCATTTTCAGCGTACTATAAATGATAAGATTGATGTCCGGGCGCTCCCGGCTTTTACTTCATTGGAGTTGAAGTATGTTCCTCCTGTTCATCCGGGGGAGGTTATCTTATGTGGAATTTTGAAGGAAATGTTAGGTTTGCCTCAAGTCAGTGTTGAGGCCGATTTGATTGATGATCTGGGATTAACTTCGCTGGATATGTTGAGGCTTGTTACCGAGGCCAATAAAAAAGGATGTCCCATCAACGTATCTGCAGTTTATACTGCCCGTAATCTGCGCCGATTATTGCTCGTTCCGCGGTATGAACCTATCTATTGGTACAGGCAGCAAAACCTGAAGAAACCCGTAATCATTCTGGTTTGTGGATCTGCCTATTTTAATCATTTGTACTTTAATTTGGCCGACCGCCTTTATCCCAAATATGACTTTCTAGTTGTAGATGCTATCTACGATCATTTTAATAAAGTGGCCACGGATATTCCGGAACTGTTGGAATATTATGTCCGGACGGTTCAGCCAATGATCCGGGAGCGTACCGTCTATGCGCTTACCGGCTTCTGTATGGGAGCTGAACTGGCTGTCGGCCTGGCCGAAATGTTACATCGCTCCATGGGGATAATGCCAAAAGTTTTTGCTCTGGATGGACAGGCTTGGCAAAATCCGGCTCTCTGTCAAAATTATCCTTTGTTGGTATTTCCCGGAGATACCGATGAAATGGTACGTGAACGGAACGAAATCATAAATATTTATTTTCGAACCACTCCTAATCTGATTTATCAGGGAGAGGTTATTGTTTTGCTGTCCGGATTGTTCCATCAACAGGCGGGATTGTCTCCTGAAGAGTCGTGGACGGAGGAAAGTTATCGTATATTCCGGACAGAATATGACAATTGCGAAAGATTATGGAATAAATATTATCCGAACGCTCCTGTTTTGCGATTGCCGGCAGATCATTGGCACTTTTTAGAAGGGGAATCATTGGAACAATTAATAACTGTGTTTTTGAAGTAGATTTATGCAGACTGAAAACTTCACTTTAGGTAAGAAAGAGCTTCTTATTTTGCTTGGCTTGACTCTTGTACTGCCTTTTCCAATCAATTGGGCATTAATCGAACTGAATCCGTTGACTCTGATGGCGGGTGCAGACGATGTGCCCACCTGGATTGGTTTCGGCGGCAGTTATATTGGAGGAATCATCGGAGGGGTCATCTCGATTATGATTCTGAACAAGACACTTCAGCAGACAGGTGTACTTCATCACGATTTGAAACTCCTGCAGTTAGATACCATAATTTATACTCAGCAACAAGATTGGTTTACCGGTTTCAAACAAGAACTGGCAGAGAATCTCAAATCTATTGATTTGTATGTGTTGAATACGGTTGTTTCGTCTATATCCATGAAAAACTATGCATATGCCAAAGAGGTGTTGACAGAAATCAATAAAGGGCTCGAATATCAGATGGTTGCCGCATCCTTTTCTTTCACTTCTACGCATTTATCATCCGAAGAAAAAAAGTATATGAATCTGGTACGCCGCGTACAGACTGAATATAGCTCTTTTATCAAGGATATTCTTTACTATATTCCTTTGGCAGAAACGATATCTTCCAGGAAAAAACTAAACTATGATCAGCTGATGGACTATACTTTGTCCCAATATGATTATTTGCAAGGTCAGGAAGGGGAGTCTACAGCTTCGGGAGCCATCATACCGCGTGTTATGGAAATCGATCCATCTGATGATATACGGAAAGAACTAGAACGGATAATGGAAGAAAGATTAACCGGTCGTACCTATTTGTATCACCTGAAGTCAGATCTTGCAGAGGCTACGCATCAATTAATTATTTATGAAGAGAACCGTATAAACTCTATTCTGCATAAACCTGAGAGAGAAATGAATTGACATATATTAATATAATATGGTATTTTTTTATTTCAGTATTAAAAATGAATTTATATTTGTTTTTATTTGGATGAAAAGTTACTTTAAACTTGATTTATCTTTTATATAGGAATAGTTTTAGAAAAAATAATCCGGTATTCGGAAAAAAAAGAGATCTAGTCAGAATGTAAAATTTCCATAGATTAATAAAATCCTATTTTTGCACTAAATGAAATTTAAAAGTTTTATATATGGGTAAAAATAGGAATCATTACAGCTTTTTTTTGTATTTTGTCTTTATCATATTTGTGCTTTTGGGTTGTCGACCTGTCCGGGTACAGATGCCGGACGGAATGTATGGAAGATGGAAATCTTCTGCAGGCCGTCCGGATATTACATTAGGGACAGACAGCATAGGGAGCTTCGCTATAGTTCACCACCGTATTTATGACGGAAAAATTTGTCCTGTCCGTTATCCGCTTCATCTTAATTCACCTACTAAAGGGTATATCCGTGCAGAAGGTTGCATCCTGTTTTATTATGACAGTTTGAAATGTGTTTTATACTTCTCTCCCGGAGGTGATTATACACAATAATTACATGCAAACACTTCAGTTAACTAACAATAAATAATTTATGAAAGAGAATTCAATCAAACCGTATTGTTATTGTGGTGAGTCAGAAAGCTCATTGGTCGATAATGCTATTTTTGTTTATTTTGGTGATGAATACAGAAGAGTACTTCTGGATGAAATCTTATGGCTGGAAGCATCCGGCAGTTATTGTGTACTCTGTATGGAGAACGGTGCAGAGATAACAGTCAGCTATCCTTTGGATCGGATCTTCAATAATGACCTTCCTCGCGGCAAGTTTCAGAGAATTCATCGTTCTTACGCTATCAATGTGTTCAAGGTGACCGGATTTGCAGGTAACTATGTACATATAGGAAAGAAGATGTTGCCGGTCAGTGAATCTCACAAAAAGAATTTTTTAGCTTGTTTCCATAAAATTTACTCAAAGCGTGCATTGGGAAAATAATGGAGGTAACTAAAAAGAAAACCAGTTTCGTTTAAAATTAAAAATTTACTACGCAAGGGATGTGCACTACCTTTGCATCGTAAGCTTACAAAAGAGAAAAACAATTAAGTAACAATTTAAAAAAACAATTATTATGGCAGTTGACAAAACACCGTCGCAGGTTGCAACCAGTGCGTTGCAGGCGATTCCGTTCGGTTCTATTATTGGTGGTCCGTTGAAAGCATGTGTGGAAGCACAGGCTTTGGCAGCAAAAACAACTTGGGAATTTATTCAGAATGTAGGTATAAATGTTAATCCCGAAACCGGTGAGAAGACAGCAGTCAATGTTTCTTTCTCTTTCATTCAAGGCGGACGTTTGGTCCAGTTGAATATTCCGTTGTTGACCATTGTTCCTATCCCTTATATTGCAATCCGTGAAGTGGATATTAATTTTAAGGCTAATATCAGTGCTTCCTCTTCAACAACGGCAGAGACGAATGAATCTGTATCTAAGGATGCGGCTTTGAAGGCTTCGGCCAGTATGAGGTTCGGATGCTTCAAAATGAATGCGGATATGAACGCAAGCTATTCATCGAAGAAGGATTCTAAAGCAACTTCCGATTCTAAGTACAGTGTAGAGTATACCATGGACGTGGCTGTAAAAGCCGGACAAGACAGTATGCCCGCAGGTCTTTCTAAAATTCTGGAATTGTTGGGCAACTCACTGGATGTTTCCGATCCTGCCGGTACACTGGAAGTGAACAGCAACTTGCTGCTTATTGAAAATGGTAAAGAAACAGTACGGTTGATTGCCACCTATAAGGATGGCAGCGGTCTGTTGGCTCCTGACAAACTGACTATTACAGGAACCGGAGCTAATGCGGCCGACTTTAAGGTAAGTGGTGACAGTAAGATTATCGACTTGCCGGAAGGTACATATACTATCAAAGCAGAGGGAAGCAAGAAGGAAGTGATTGTCGAAGTGAAAAAAGATACGGCAACTCCCCAGGAAGAGGTAACGGAATAACGTTAATTAAAACTTAAAAAATCATATTATGGCTCAGTTAAGTTCAGTAATCGGCTCTATATTGCGTGATATCGTTTCGGCACAACACGAAGCAAATCTTTATTCGTTGTCGCTTGGCGACTCTTACGGAAAAGACGGAAAGGCGAAAGATTTTCAATTGCCTAATGTTATGGTAAGCGATATGGAACTGGATTTGAAATATGGTGTGAAAAGTGCATCGGAAAGTCAGCAACAGTTTAATATCAAGTATGATAAGTTCCGTCAGTTCCTTAAAGAACTGTGCGAACAAGTTGCCAGGGTAGCCATTAGCAGTGCTGTCACCACAGTGATGACTTCGGATATAGAGAGAAATGAAGGAGAGAAACACTTCTTTGAACGGCTTAAAAAAGAAAACAAACTTCATCAGGAATTCTGCACTTTTCTGAGCCGTAATATGAGAAACTCTTTCCGAAATAATCTCTATGATGCCGTAGACAGTAGTAATGGTTCTGTGAATAACGATGTTGTGATTAGCAGACTGACAGATGTCGTACGTAAAAAATTTCTTTACGATACAGATCTTGATGATCTTTTTGCCGGAGAAGATGGAGAAAAACTTCGTGATACCGCTGAAAAGAATATTATAAAAGCGATGGAAGCTATTGTAAAAAAGCTGTCGGTAGATGCCAACTTTAAAAGTCTTCATTCATTTCCACAGCTGGATGTGGCCATCACGGCTGATGAACTGATGAATATGCCTGAAGAAGCGATACACAGTTTTAAGATCAAGTTCAGCCCTCGCAATTATTCAGTCAGTCAAACGGATGATGATTCGTTACTGGAAGATTTTGTGATGCGATAAAATCAAATGATATAATATGGATAATAAGAAAGTTAGGAGCACTAGTAGCCAGGTAATGGAACTTCAGCAATTGATTGCCGGTCCTTTGATTGCAACTATTGAAGCGGATTCATTATCTTCACAAAGATATCTGGATTATCTGATGAAAATCGCATTTGAATCCTATGATCCTGTGACAGGACGGACCGGTAAGATACGTATGCTTACGTTCAACTATCAGAGTCAGGATGCCGGTGGGGGAAGAACGCAAAGTGTAAGTATACCGATACTGACATTGGTACCTCTGCCACTGTTGCAAGTACAGGAAGCAGATTTCGATTTCGATATTAAAATTCTGGATGCACTGTCGGAAACAGCTGAAGAAAAATTTTCACTGGAAGAAGGTAAAAGCGTGAATGAGCCGCAAAGTGGAGGAGGATTTAAACTCCGGGCTTCACTGGCTCCCAAACAGGGAGAAGGCAGCAGCACTTCGAATGTGCAGCAGAGCTTGTCGGCAAATATGAAAGTGAAAGTGAAGATGCGTCAGGCAGATATGCCTGCGGGGTTGTCTAATCTGTTACATCTGACGGCGAGCAATATGCAAGTAGAAGAAACTGAAGCTGAAGAAATAACGGAAGGAGGAAATAAATGAATAATGTAGCCGAACATGCCCGTGAACAGAAAGCCGGGATGAAGTGCCCGCAATGCGGAGCATTTATTGAGACATCGATCTTTGAATTATTGACATCCAATGCCTTGCAGTGTCCATCCTGTCACTTGCGTTTGAACATAGACCGCATGAAGTCGAAAGCAGCTTTTGACGCATTGCGGAAAGTTCAGAATGCGCAGGAGAATTTGGAGAGAAAAAGCAAGTTCAACGGTTAAACGGACGAGGCATGAAATTGACTTTTTTCAAGCGGATGGGGGAGAAGATCCGCCATCCGTTCCGAAAGGAAATTCCGAAAACAATTCCCGTTGTAGAAACTGCCCCTCAGCCGGTAGCGGATAATGCAACCGAAGCAACGGCAGAAGAATCTTCCGTCATAAGATCGGCAGATCAATGTGGGGAACAGGCACGTTATTTTTTACTAAGAAATAACAAGCCGGTTGGTAAACCTTTCAGTTATTATCATCCCGAGATACGGATCGTTCATGTCGGTAGTTTTGTAAATGCCTTTTTATTTTTCTTGCGTATGTGCGATCAGCGTCTGTTGACCTATCGCCAGACCGGAGAATATCTGCATTGTACAGCCGTTTTTCCGGATGAAAGCGGTAATTTGTATTTCACGAATAAAGTGACTTGCCGTAACAAGGAAAATACTGTTGCGGTCCTGAAAATTGATTATGTTGGCCTTAAGCCAAAAATCACTGAAATTAGATTTGAATTAAATATTAAAAAATGAAAGAGTATGAATCCTATATTGAATAAAATGGGCGCAAATGCCAATGAACAGAAAAAACTCTTGATGGAGTGTGTGTCAATGCTTGAAAAGTATGTGAACAGATTTCCGGCAGAAAAGGGATGTGCTTCATTCTCCGGAGAAGATATGAAGCTGTGGAAGGAAGTTTATTTTCCGAAACTTGTTCAGACGGATATTTTGTTGGACGGTAAATTTTTCTGTGGCACGTCGTCTGGTAATAGTGGTATTGGTACAGACGGTTATTTTACCGGTTATGAATTTTTCCAGTTTATTTATCGTGCCTACAAGGCGCTTTATGAACTGGAAAAGGCTTCACAAATGAGATGATAAATAAAAAATAATTGGAATATGAAGACTATTAAATTAGGTTATGAAGGTGAAGAAGCTCTCTTGCTGTGTCGGGAGTTGAAACGCAATGGTTATTCAGTAAAGGAAAGCCGGACTTTTACACAAGAAATGAAAGAGGCAGTTATTGATTTTCAACAGAAAAACAAGTTGGATGCTGATGGAATCGTGGGATATCGCACTTGGGAAGTTCTGTTCTTTACAGGGCATCCCATTACCGAACGTTTGACTGAAGAAGATTTTATTCTTGTGGCCCGGTTGCTCGATGTGGAAGTGGCTGCTTTAAAAGCGGTACAGCAAGTAGAAACAGGAGGGAGAGGAGGATTTTTTGCTCCCGGTAAGCCCGCTATCCTTTTCGAAGGTCATATTTTCTGGAATCAATTGAAAAAGCGGAATATCAATCCTGAATCGCATGTGAAGGGGAATGAAAACATTCTCTATCCCAAATGGGAGAAGGGACATTATAAAGGCGGTATGGGTGAATACGATCGTTTGGAACAAGCCCGTAAGATCAATCATGAAGCAGCGGATGCTTCTGCCAGCTGGGGGATGTTCCAGATTATGGGTTTCAACTATGCAGCCTGTGGAGAGAAGAGTGTCGACAGCTTTGTAAAAGCTATGTGTATGAGTGAATGTCGACAATTGGTGCTGTCCGCCCGCTTTATCAAACAATCCGGAATGCTTTCCGCTTTGCAAGCCAAAGACTGGGCAGAGTTTGCCAAACGTTATAATGGTCCTGCTTATGAGCAGAATCAATATGATAAAAAATTAGCAGCGGCTTACCAGAAATTTTCGTAGGACAATTATAACCTTTGAACCATCTCAATAAAATTTGAATTAAAAGAGAACTGTGGATTAAAAAAGAGTGGTGAACAAACTGTGAAGCTTGTTCACCACTCGCTATTATCATCTTACTTCTCAGAGAAGTATTTTAAGAACTGGGTACGTTCAAACATGTTGATGCCTTCCACATCTTTAGCGTTCAGCTTACCTTTGAATTGAGAGATGTGCTTAAATCCTTTCCGCTCCATCCATGCGCTAAGGAAGCGGTTCATTTCTCCTACAAACAGATTGGTGTTCTGGTAAATGGCACTACATATTTCGATGGCCGATGCTCCTGCTAAAATAGCTTTTACAATTCCGTCCGGTTTATGAATTCCTCCTGAAGCGGCATAATCAATTTTAGATACCAGTGAAGAAGAGATACCTATCCAACGCAGGGTTGTCGAAAGGTCGGATGCGTTGCTGAACACGTCTCCTGAAGTATGCTCCATCTTCTCTACGTCAATATCCGGTTGGTAGAAACGGTTGAAAAGGACAACAGCTGCGGCACCGTTGGCATAAAGTTGATCGATCAAGGCTACCGGATTGGTAAAGTTACTGCCCAATTTCATAATAACCGGGATGCGAATTGTTTTCTTTATGTGGCTCAGAATATCGATGTGACGTTGTTCAAATGAGCCGTATTTATATTGGATGTCCGATTGTAGAGCAAGAATGTTTATTTCCAGTGCGTCTGCACCGGCTTCTTCTATTTGCTTTGCAAAGTCTACCCATTCAGCGTCGGTATAGCAGTTTATACTTGCAATAACAGGAATGGTGCATACCTTCTTGCTTTCTTTAATCAGTTCCAGATATTCTGCCAATTTATGATTACGGATATATTCAGCCAGATAATCACTTCCTTCCGGATAGTATGATGGATTCCTCAGACGGTCAGCTTCCATCATGATTTGTTCTTCAAATAGTGATTTCAGGACAATGGCTCCTGCACCGGCAGCTTCCAGCTTTGCGTTTTTAGCGGCACTGTTAGTAAGTCCCGAACTACTGATAATTACAGGATTTTTCAAAGTCAATCCCGCAAAAGTTGTTTTTAAGTCGGCCATGGTAATTATTGTTAATGGTTTTTTCAATGAATCTGTTACTTCATTGATTCAATTATTAATAAACTCTTTCCCCGAAGATTTTACTTCCTACTCTTACCAATGTACTGCCCTCTTTAATGGCCAGATGATAGTCATGGGACATTCCCATTGAAAGTTCGCAAAAAGTCGGTTCGTTGGCAAAATATTGTTTTTTCACCTCATGGAAAAAACAATTTAAAGAACGGAATTCCCGTTCGATTTGTTCTTTCGAATCTGTGTTGGTAGCCATTCCCATCAGTCCGCATATCTGTATGTTTGCCAATGCTTTCCATTCGGCGGCATTCAACATCTCTTTGCATTCGTCAAAACTGAAACCAAACTTGGTTTCTTCTTGAGCGATGTGTATTTGCAGTAAACAGCGAATAACTCTTTCTGCCTTTATGGCTTGTTTGTTCACTTCTGCCAGCAGTTTGTAAGAGTCGATTCCGTGTATCATGGACACATAAGGCGCCATATACTTGATCTTGTTTGTCTGCAAGTGCCCGATAAAATGCCACTCAATGTCTTTGGGCAGGCTTTCATACTTGCCTGTCATCTCCTGCACTTTGCTTTCTCCGAAAATTCTCTGTCCCGCGCGATAGGCTTCTTCAATGGCTTCGTTCGGATGGAATTTCGAGACTGCAACCAGTCGAACGCCGGATGGCAATTCGGCCAGGACCTGCTTTAAGTTATCAGTAACATTCATTTTTATACTGTTTTGAGTTCATTTCACCACAGATTACACGGATTTTCACAGATTGATAATTTTTTATTTCATTGAAAATTAGATTAAAACATCTGTGTTAATCTGTGTCAATCTGTGGTGAACTTAGTTCATTTCCTTATATAATATTATACTTCCGGTTTATCATTAGGCTCAGAACTATATGGATATACATCCATTATTGCTGTTTCAGCAACAGAACCTATCTGATAATCAGCCATTGTACCTTTCATGCCTTCGTCCAGCTTTTTTACAGCATCGCGCAGGTCAGCTGCCTGTACCAGAACTTGTGTCGACGTTTTTTTCTCAGCACCACTTTTTTCGTCTAGTGTGATAAAAATCAGTTTACACTTAAACCAGCGGTCAGCAGCTTCTTCTTCGCTGGGGAAAAGTTCACTATAGTTGGCTCGTTTGATATCCGATACGGTAAATTCTCCTGTAATGAACGGGGTCATCTCCTCAATAATGCGTGCTTCTGCTTCTGTAAAGCTGAGTGCATCCACGAGATAAGGTTCAGTAACTTTCTTGTTCATTCCGTTTTCCATCAATTTCTCGTAACGGATCTTACACTCAAACCAAGTATGCATTGACATATTCTCTTTTGATTTTTAAGTAGTTAATATATGATTTTCTATATAGATCTGCCTATATGCTAATCTATTCTACTACAAAGATAGTTCAAAATCTCTCTTTATGCTGTGATAAAGATAAGAATTTATTGCCAGTTTATTGTAATTTATCACCTCACAGCCCGGAATAGGGGCTTATTGAGGGATTTTTAGTTGATGAATTCGTAAGTTGGCGTTGGGTATACAATTTCTACAACATATCAAGTATGTGGGATTTAGCGCCTCATTGGAGAAAAGATCCAGACACCTGTAAGATCAAAACCATTTCTTGCATATATGCGCGGAATAAATAATGGATAAAATGAATAAAGTGGTTTACGTATATCTCGTCTTTGAGAAAAAAGACTACTTTTTCGGCAGCATCGCCGCCATTTATGACCACCTGAGCGCGGAACAGGTCGGAGCCGGCTACCATACGCTTTGGAATGTCCGGTGGAAAGAGACGTCGGTGCATACTACGTCCAGGGCTATTATAAAGGTCAGAAGGCTTCTGCGTGCCTGTAGTGGCAGGAAGTGACCTTATGTCGGGGTAGCCGTAATTTATGGCAATAGTGATTGCTTGAGGAGTGGTCCGCAAGTGGAGGGTAAATTGAGGCAACATTACCTTGATTTTAATAAAAAGCCTGTTTCCCGGTAATATTCAGCGGTAAATTTGTCTGTTTCCGGATAAATTACACACCTGTTTCCGTGGTGCGTTTCATTAGAAACTGCAGGGTTTCCGGATTTAGAGATGGCGAGAGACCGGAAAGAGAAGAGGCGTTAGAAGCAAGCAAGAAGGAACTGATTATACAAAAATAGCCTATACGGTTTATATAGACTATTCTTTTTATATCCGGGTTACCACAAAGCGACTTTTCCTAAATTGCCAATTTCAAGTTTAGCGCTTATTCCCATAGCCTTGAAAACTCTGGAAATAGTAGAAAAAGTCAGGTTCTTCCCATTCTCGATCCGGGAGATCTGCGCTCTTTGTACCCCGATCAAGTTGCCTAATTCCTCTTGGGTCAGATTCTTTGATTGCCGGGCTTGTTTGATCGCTTCGCCAATCAGAAACGAATGCAAGTCCGCTTCAAACTTATCTCTCTTGGGAGTGTCTTTTTCTCCTATGTGCCTATCTAATATTTCTTCTTCTGTATAAAACTTCATTGTTTCCATACGCTTTATTTTTTTGAGTTAAAATATGCTTTTCTGATCTCTTCGGCTTTGGCTGTTTCTTTGGGCGGTGTCTTTTGAGTCTTCTTGATAAATCCATGCGTGGCAATCACCAACGTGTCTGCGCCGTTATCTTTGTCCCAAAAGGCCAGCAGCCTGTATTTTACTTTTTTATAGAATGTCCTGAACTCCCAAATGTCCGTATCATCTAATTTTTTAAAGAGTTCGGGGTCAATCACAAACTTCGCTTTGGCAATGTTGTAGATAATCTTGTCTTTGATCTTTGAGGGTAAGTGATTCAGAAAATCGTCTGCCTCCTTTGAATATACAACCTTGAATTTAGCTTTTACTTCCATTACTTTTATTTTGATGCAAATATAAGCAAATGGTTCCATATAAAGAAACATTTTTCCAAAGAAATAAAATAAATTAATAAAAGACAGCTTTCCGGTATGGGGCTTTTTGTGTACCGTTTCTTAATTGGATAATAATAAACAAGGCATTCAGGAGTAAAAAATGTTCCCGTTGTTCAAAAGAAGAAGAACGAGTGGAGTATCGGTGGAATAAATGGAAGAAAACCATTACATTTTAATCATTGTGTCGTGATGTCGTGTTGTTTGTCGCTACAGAAAATGATATCCAAAAGTTCGGTTGCAAGTTTAAAATCTGGACATTTTATGATACTATCTTCTTCTGTCGGATAACCAAGGAGATTAATGCTACCATACCAAACTATAGATTTATCAATGACACATGAACATAATGACAAATTGGGTACAACCCTTACGAATAATCCTTGTTTTTTTAGATACTCTGTTTGTTCGTTTGAAGCGGATGTAATAATCGCTACTTCAATGCCGTTTGTTTGAAGCTCTTTTAGAATTTTGACAAATGCGTTTCGTTCTGTGTGATAGAGTTTTGGAGAAGATACTACAACGGATTGTTTTGAACTTTTCAATGCTTTTGTAAATGACTGACGGAATGTGCTTCCATTGAAAATCTGTCCTTCATATGAAGATGATTGTAAACTATCGATATTGTCAAATAAGGTAAGGTTGTCTTTGGACAATACACTATAACCAATAGCAGCATATCCCTTGAGCCGTTTTCGGTACATGTTTTCACAAACAGGTTCGTGTATATCAACATAATCATAGACACGCACATCTGTTTTACCTTCTCTCTCCCGATGTAAGCGACCAGCATATTGGGCAACCAGCCCTTTCCATGATATAGGAAGAGCAAGAAATAGCGTATCCAATCGTGGATAATCAAATCCTTCGCCAATGTATTTTCCTGTAGCCACTATCACAAGAGGGGCATCTTGCGGTATGTCATACAGTCTTTGAAAGGCTTCTCGCTTGTTCCTGGTTGACCCTTCTCCTGTCAGTTGGATTACATTGGCGATATGTGGTTCCAGCATCTCGGCAAGCAATTTCACATGAGATGTTCTGTTTGTCAATATAATAGGAGTGCGACTTTCCGCTACATTATGCAGCACGTCTTCTACAATAAGTGTGTTTCGGATTTCAGACTCAGAAAGCGATTGCGATAATGCCGTAAACGACTGTTTGTCATCAGTTATTGGACGATAAGATGTGAATCTGGGCACAAGATAACGCCGAAACGATTGTTTTTCTATTTGCGCTTTAGCATCAGACGAGTATCGAATAGGTCCGCATTGCATAAAGATGATGGGTTGCAAACCATCCTTACGGATTGGCGTAGCCGTAAGCCCGTAAACAAAATGCGATGTGATGTTTTTAAGTACATTTTCGAATGTTACGGAAGACACGTGATGACATTCATCCACAATGACCATTCCGTATTCTTGAACGAAAGGCTTGACTTCACCATTTTCTAAGCATGATTGCATAAGTGCAATATCGATAACTCCATGTAGTGTGTTTGAGGTTGAATCTAAACAGCCGATGGGCGAGAAAACATTCTTTCTACCACGCTTCTTGGGAATATCTGGTTCTGTGAAATCAATGTCAAGAAATTCGGAAAGGCGTTCATGCCATTGCAAAAGCAATGCTTTTGAGTGAATCAGTATGAGCGTGTTTATCTTTTTTCGGGCAATCAATGCTGCTGCCGTTACGGTTTTTCCAAAAGCGGTTGTTGCTGATAATACCCCATTGGTGTGAGCCATGAGGGTATTGATGGCATTTAATTGCTCTTCACGTTCCTTGCCTTTAAATGCTACGGCAATATGTTTGCCTTGATTAGTTCTATCTACTATTTCATAAGTGACACCAAGAGATGATAGCATTGCTGTTATTGCGTCTTCGCAACCACGAGGCATTACAATATATTCATCTGTGAAATCGGCACGACAAATAATGCGAGGAACATTGTAAGTGGAGATTCGCATAGCCTGTTTACTGTAGAACTCAGGATTCTTGAATGCTGCGATACGTTTAAGATGATTGACTACCGTATCGGAAATGGAGTTCAGTGGAATGTATATCTTATCCGATTTGTTAATTTTCAGCCTCCCATCGAAATCATTCCGTGTAATATTCTGAATAACAGGGGACTCCCACGGTTTTGTCTCTGAAGATGTTGCCAATGCTCCAAAATCTTCCTGCCGGTATTGAGCCAGTAATCCATCCACAACACTTTCATCTATCTTCTTTATACCGTATAAATAAGCCCATTGGTCTTTGAAAGGTAGAAATTCTTCATCTACAAAAACACTGTTGCCTGCTTTTCTTGCTCTGCCTTGCAATGGCAAGGCTATCAGATTTCCGAAACCACCTTCTGGTAGCCTGTCTTGATTGGGGAAAAAGCGGTCGTATGAATCAAATGTAATACGCCCGTTTAGTTTCATGGCTTCTGTCAGGATGGTGTTGCCTAATTTCCTTGCTTTGTAGGAAGGTATAGGCTCTTTAAAGAAAGTCCATATGTGCGCCCCGTTACCGGAGCGTGAGCGTTCTATGCTGTATGGAATTTCCCAGTCCCTGCAAACTGCAATGAAAGCCAATACATCCTCTTTGTATCCGTGAGTGCAATTCTTGTCGTCAAAATCGGCACATAGAAAAGAGCATTTATTGTCGAGGGTAATAGCGTATAGCCCAATTACGTCACATCCATTTTCATCTTTTCCCTCCAAATGGCGATAGATGTTTTGGTTTGTCAAAGGAGCAAAGTTTCGGTTCGGGCATTCTGTGCACTTGTTTCGTTTTTTGTCACAGGCACCTCTGTACCATTCGTTGATACAGACCGGTTGATAGCCACCTTTTTCAGTGGTCTTGCTAAACCATCTTCGTGCAAAGACATCTTCACGACCTTTGAAGAAACTGCGAAACAAGGCAACTTTTTCGTCAAGAGAGAGCTTGATGGGAGGAAATGTGATGGAAGAGAATGCCGACTCGTTCGTAATATTCCTGGCAGGATATATAATGCCGTGTTGTAGAAGAATTGATTTCAACTCTTCGTTTTCATCCAATAGGGTATTATACCTCTTAGTTAGAGCATCGTATTTCTCCTGAAGATTTTCCATCTCATTTTGCAGCTAAATAATTCGTAAAACAGTACTATTCCAAAATTTAAGAAGGTCCCTGCAAGAACATATTCGGTTTTAGCGGTATCCTTAGAAACAACCAACTATTCATAATTTTCAAAATTTATCTTGAAGCAAGTGGCATAGTTTCTTTGCTTCAGTTCAATGGTTTTAGATGCCGATAATGAAGTGGAAGACACTATATCTGCAGAAATGGTTGCATACATATTTTTTGCTTTTTGTTTCAAGTGCAAAAATAATAATTTTATCTGTCGCTGTCAAGAACAATAGCCTATAAAAGCTATAATGTTAATTTATAGATGATTTAGGCTATATGCACTATATAGGCTATGCAGTGATTCTGTGTTATTATATGTGAAAATGATAGTTAAGACTAAAAATGGTTGCTTTTAATTCTGTATTCCATACACTTGTAAAGTAATACTTAATGGTGTTAAATATTATGGGGTGCGTAGGGACAAATCGAAGTTTCATGTTCTTAATTATAATATATGGTTACTTGTTTATTTATTGTATGAAAGTAAGGAAATGCAATACATGATTGATTATTCTTAATTAATGGCAAAGTGTTGATGAGATTCATTTTATTTATCATATTTTCTTTATGTTTGCCTTTGGTCATGCAAGGACAAGAACAAAATGTGTGGACACAAAATGACTCTTTGAAGTTAAAGAAAATATTAGCAGGACAAGCTGAAATCCGAATTAACCGGGAGGCATTAAGAGAACTCGACAGAGCTTTTTCTTCTCCACGACGCTTATTTAAATCTCAATCTCGTTCTGCCATTTTACTAATCAAAGATTTCCTATTGTACAGACCTAACGTCTTTACAGGTAAATACCATATATCCACTTTTAAAGTTAATGAGTTGAATATCCGGCAAGATTCGCTCTTCATGAATGTCCACATGTTGGGCAATAAACAGTTATTTGTAAAATCCCAGTTGGATATAGGGGATCCCCGAGTATTGATAAAGAGGAAAACTGATATACAGTTTAAGTTTACAGACCATTTGGCGTATCGTGTTTATGGTGGCTATACTATTGATAAGAACCGAACAATAATATTGCCAACTACAGCTACTCCATATTATGTGGGTATAGGCTTTTCTTATAGTCTCAATAAGAAATTACAGTTAAAAACAGGGATAGAGTATCAGTACAATGTTATTTATAAGCGTTGGGAATGGGTTTGGAATTCCGGTATCCGTTTTAACTTTTAATGATTTCAGGCTAGATTCTCTACTTGTGTTGAACTATGGAATAAACCTTTATATGCTTTACTATATAAATTGGAAGATTTCGTTAAAATAGAGTGGTCTCTCTGATACAAGAAAGTATTTTTATAAATACAGTTTGTTATCCTTATAATTAACATTGTTAACTCCCTTTCTCAGCCATTTTTATTCTTGTGTGCAAATAACAAGCCTTTTGCATTTAAAACACTTGTTATTTGCATCCAAAGAATAAACTTTAACTCTGTGTTAAAACAAAGCTTTTACTGACAGATGTTTTGAATTTTGAATAGTTTGTATTTCAGCTTGTTAAGTCTGATCTTTACTTCTTAGGCTTACTGAAGATCTCTGTAGACTAAAACCGATATACTTGCTTTTTTGTCAACTATGAAAAGAGGGCCTGTACTGTTCCCTTTCTTTCATAATCTGGCAGTCTGAGAATGGCATTTACTTCGTTCACTTCGTTAATGCCTAATCTTTTCAGGATATCTGCCAAACCCAGATAATTGTGGGCCATTGTATTAAAGGAGTATCCTGGTATCGGTAGAGGAACAGAATCCTCTTTCCCCTCGGGGGAGGGGAACTGCAGTTACGGATGCTCCGTTCTATGGGAATGGTACGAGTGAACGTTTATTTAATATCGGTCTGTGTCTGCCTTCGGGACCTACATTGACAGATGAGGATATCAGGAGAGTGGTGGATACGATCAGGAAGATGTAGTGAAACTATAATATTCATTGCAAAGAGAATCGGCTGGAATGTTCTAAATGTTTCAGCCGATTTTTTGTATTCAGTTTACTGTTCCGGTTGTTTGCTCGTATAACTTTTATTTGTGGTGCGTTGCTTTTGGATATATTTTTTTTACCTTTGTGGAAAATAAATAAAGGAATATACTTATGGAAAAATTGCATATCCGGAAGATTGCTTCATTGGGGTTGATGCTTTGCTTTTTTACGGGGGTAGGAGCACAGACACCTGTCAAAGTGGAAAAAAGGAAAGAGCATAAATCGAATACTGTAATACCTGTTGTCAAGGGAAATGTGACAGATACCTTGTCACTTGTATCATTTAACGATTTTCATGGAGCCTTTGCCTGCGATAAGGGTGTTCCCGGAGCCGGCCAACTGGTACAAACAGTGTTGACACAGAAAGAGAAAAATAAAAATACCATCGTGCTTTCTGTCGGAGATAATTTCAGCGGAAGTTATTTCTCAAGAATAACCAGAGGCAATCCGTTACCGGAAATGTTTCAGGAAATGGATGTAAAAATGTCCGCTGTAGGCAATCACGAGTTTGATTGGGGATTACCCTATCTGACGGATACGGCGAAGGTATATATGAATTTTGTGGCAGCCAATATTATAACGGATCGGGGAGATACGTTGGAGTGGGCTAAACCTTACCGGATTGTGACTCTGAATTTGAAGAATGGAGGAACGGTGCGGGTGGCTTTCGTAGGGTTGACAACGACTGATACGGCACATAAAACGAGTCCGGAAAATATAAAGGGACTGGCTTTTGTGCATCCTGTATATGCAGCCCGTGTCGAGACTGCCTGTCGGTTGAAGAAAGAAGGCAAAGTGGATATGGTAGTACTCTTGATGCATATCGGCACTAACATGAAGAATAGAGATATTATAGAAGAGGAGAATGCTAAATTGCTGCCTTTCCTGAAAGGAGTGGACGCAATCATTTCCGGGCATTCTCACGAAGTTGTTCTTAGTAAGGTGAACGATGTACCCATTATCCAGGCAGGGGTAAACGGTACTCATATCGGTAAGTTGGATTTTAGAGTAGTGAAAGAAGAGGGCGGCAATCGCATCTCTTATATAGGAGGTGATACAATTCGGACAGAGGGGCCGTCTAATGCACATATCGATTCGTTGGTCGATAAAGTATTGGCGGTATACGGACTGTCGGAAAAGCTGATTTTGACAAAAGATGCCCTGATCCACGATCGTACCATTAATAAATGGGAGTACACTCCGGTGGGAGCTTATGTGACAGCTGCCTACGTCCGGAGTTTCTTAGAGAATGAAAAAGTGCCTGCCGAATTGAAAGTGTTGCCTGTCATTGGGGTAAATCATTTTGGTGGTTTACGTGCCAGTATTCCGGCGGGTGAGGTCACAAGGTTGCGTGCCGGCAATGTGCTTCCATTCGGTGGTAACGTGGTAGCTTATGAATTTACGGGTGAACGGTTGAAGCAATTATTGGACGATGGACGCAGGAATAAAAACGGTTTTCTGCAAACTTCTTATTTAAAACTACATTTGAATTCGAAAGGAAATGTTGAAACGATAACCGACTGCCGTACCAATAAGATAATCCGTGATGACGATAAATGTATCGTTGTATTGGATGCTTTCATCACCTCGGGTGGCGACGGTTATGACAGCAAATTATTTTCAGGTTATGAAATAGGAGATTTTAATAGTCAGAATCTTGAAACAACTATGGCTTTTATCGATTATTTGAAGAGTCTGAAAGGGTTTGTTTCCTCTGAGGCTGCGCCGATACCCATAGTGCAAAAGTAAAAAATCAGAACTAAGACAAAAGTGATCAGGCGGCTCAAAATGTATAATTACATTTTGAGCCGCCTGATCGCTTTTGTGTTTTTTAAGTTTTTTATCTTTCACTTATTAATAAATTATTGCTAAATTCGAACGATTTTTTGCAAATCGACATTGTTTACTAATAATTTAATTATATGGAAAATTTGGAAACAGCGCTTCTACTGATGGTAGTCGGGATGGCAACTGTCTTTGCTATCCTCCTCATTGTGATCTATTTAGGAAAGTTACTTATCTCGTTGGTTAATAAATATGCTCCTGAAGAACAGCTTCCTGCAAAGCAAGGTGCCCAATCACCGGTTCCTATTCCCGGAAATATTGTTGCAGCCATTACGGCGGCCGTTAATGTGGTGACTCAGGGAAAAGGGAAAGTGGCTAAAATCGAGAAAATCTGAAAATTAATCTTATAGAATAATACCGAAAACGGAAATGAAAAGAGAAGTAAAATTTAGTCTGGTTTTTAGAGACATGTGGCAGTCTGCCGGTAAATATGTGCCTCGGGTAGACCAGTTGGTGAAGGTAGCACCTGCTATTGTTGAAATGGGATGTTTTGCCCGGGTAGAAACAAACGGCGGTGGTTTTGAACAGGTAAATTTATTGTTTGGTGAAAACCCGAATAAATCGGTGCGTGCATGGACAAAGCCTTTCCATGAAGCCGGGATACAGACACACATGTTGGATCGTGCTCTCAACGGGCTTCGTATGAGTCCTGTTCCGGCCGATGTGCGTAAGTTGTTTTATAAAGTAAAGAAAGCACAGGGGACGGATATCACCCGTACATTCTGTGGGCTGAATGATGTACGCAATATCGCTCCTTCTATCACTTATGCCAAAGATGCAGGAATGATTTCGCAATGTTCGCTTTGTATCACCCATTCGCCAATCCATACGGTGGAATATTACACCAATATGGCACTGGAACTGATAAAACTGGGGGCGGACGAGATTTGCATTAAAGACATGGCAGGTATCGGACGCCCCGTTTCTTTGGGCAAGATTGTGGCAAATATCAAAGCTGCGCATCCCGATATTCCTATTCAATATCACAGCCATGCAGGACCGGGCTTTAACATGGCCAGCATTTTGGAAGTATGTGAAGCCGGGTGTGATTATGTAGATGTCGGAATGGAACCGTTGTCGTGGGGCACAGGACATGCCGATTTATTGAGTGTACAGGCCATGTTGAAAGATGCGGGATTCCAGGTACCTGAGATTAATATGGAGGCCTATATGAAGGTGCGTGCCCTGATTCAGGAATTCATGGACGACTTTCTGGGACTGTATATCAGTCCGAAAAACCGGTTGATGAATTCATTGTTGATAGCTCCGGGACTTCCGGGCGGAATGATGGGAAGCCTGATGGCAGATTTGGAAACGAATCTGGAATCTATTAATAAGTATAAGGCAAAACACAATCTTCCTTTTATGACACAAGATCAGCTTCTGATCAAGTTGTTCAATGAAGTGGCTTATGTATGGCCCCGCGTCGGATATCCTCCTTTGGTTACTCCTTTCAGCCAGTATGTGAAAAATCTTTCGATGATGAACGTTATCGCGATGGAGAAAGGAAAAGAGCGTTGGGGAATGATCGCTGATGATATTTGGGATATGATTCTGGGCAAAGCCGGACGTCTGCCGGGCAAGCTTGCTCCTGAAATTATAGAGAAAGCCGAGAGAGAAGGACGGAAATTCTTTGAGGGAAATCCGCAGGATAACTATCCGGATGATCTTGAGAAATATCGTAAACTGATGAAAGAAAAGAAGTGGGAGACAGGCGAGGACGATGAAGAACTCTTTGAATATGCGATGCATCCGGCTCAATATGAAGCTTATAAGAGCGGAAAAGCGAAAGAGGATTTCTTGGCTGATGTAGCAAAACGCAGGGCTGAGAAAGAGCAGGTGCCCACGGAAGAAGCGAAACCTAAAACACTTACGGTACAGGTAGACGGGCAAGCTTACCGGGTGACAGTTGCTTACGGAGACACGGAACTGCCTGTTGCACCGGCTTCACAACCGTCTGCTGCTGCAGGTGAAGGGAAAGAGGTACTTTCTCCGCTCGAAGGAAAATTCTTCCTGGTAAAGAATGCGCAAGAGACTCCGCTCAAGGTAGGCGATGCGGTGAAAGAAGGTGATGTGCTTTGCTACGTGGAAGCAATGAAAACCTATAATGCCATCCGCGCCGAATTTGGTGGAACGGTAACAGCTATTTCTGCAAATCCCGGTGATACGGTTTCTGAAGATGATGTATTAATGAAGATAGGATGATGAACGGAATATTTGAAAAATTATATGATATGACTGCCTTCAGCAATATTGTTGCCGAACCGCAGTTTCTGGTGATGTATGTCATTGCCTTCGTTCTCTTGTATCTGGGTATAAAGAAACAATACGAGCCTCTTTTATTGGTGCCGATTGCCTTTGGAGTGCTGTTGGCTAACTTCCCCGGCGGAGGAATGGGAGTGATACAGGCTGACGAGAATGGCATGATCCTGGTGAACGGAGTAATGAAGAATATCTGGGAGATGCCTCTCCATGATATTGCTCATGAATTGGGACTGATGAACTTTGTGTATTATATGCTTATAAAGACAGGGTTCCTTCCCCCGATCATTTTTATGGGAGTGGGGGCCTTGACGGACTTCGGACCGATGCTTCGCAATCTGCGTCTGTCTATATTCGGGGCTGCCGCTCAATTGGGTATCTTTACTGTGTTGTTGGTAGCTATCCTGATGGGATTTACACCCAGTGAAGCAGCTTCTTTGGGAATTATCGGTGGTGCGGACGGACCTACGGCCATCTTTACCACCATCAAGTTGGCTCCGCATCTATTGGGCCCGATCGCGATTGCCGCCTATTCTTATATGGCATTGGTTCCGGTTATCATTCCACTGGTCGTTCGTCTTTTGTGTACCAAGAAGGAACTGAGTATCAATATGAAAGAGCAGGAGAAGAAATATCCATCGAAAACGGAAATTAAAAACCTCCGTGTATTGAAAATTATTTTCCCGATTGTGGTGACTACGGTCGTGGCTCTGTTTGTACCGAGTGCAGTGCCTTTGATCGGTATGCTGATGTTCGGTAACCTGGTGAAAGAAATCGGTGCCAATACTTTCCGTCTGTTTGACGCAGCTTCGAATAGTATCATGAATGCGGCAACCATTTTCCTGGGTTTGTCGGTAGGAGCCACGATGACAAGTGAAGCTTTCCTGAACTGGACGACTATCGGTATTGTGGTAGGAGGATTCCTGGCTTTTGCTTTGTCGATAGCAGGAGGTATCTTCTTTGTGAAACTGGTGAATCTGTTTACGAAGAAAAAGATTAATCCGCTGATTGGTGCTACGGGACTTAGTGCGGTTCCTATGGCCAGCCGTGTAGCCAATGACATTGCTTTGAAATATGATCCTAAAAATCATGTATTGCAATATTGCATGGCCAGCAATATTTCGGGAGTGATCGGGTCTGCTGTAGCGGCAGGGGTGCTGATCTCTTTTCTGTCTTAATCCGGGCTGACCGGTTGCTATTTTGTTTGGCTATATTCTGTTGGCCTTTATTTCCTGGACCATAACAGATCAGGCTGAATCTTAAATAGGAATCTGCATAATTAATTTGTATAAAAGCTTCCGGTTCCTTTTTTTAAAAGAAGGACCGGAAGCTTTTTTTATACTTTATCGTTGAAACATTTGGTATGAATCTTTCATTTTAAGGTTGAGATTGGTGACTTGGACGAGATAGTCTTTAAAGAAATTTTCGGATTGGATCTTGAATCACAAGTTGTAGAATACGGGCATAAAAAAATGTTCCTCCGACCACGCCTGGCCGGAGGAACACACACAAACAAAACAAATAAAAGCAGTCACGATTCGCATCGGGACGCCCCTACACCCGGTATTATAACCGGGATTTATAAATATTGAAAGGGATCAACATTTATTCTTTTGAGAAATCTTTAATTCGTTGCTCTTCTGATAACTGGCATATTAATAATATATTGTCTTTTTCGGCTATGATGTAATCGTTCAGCCCTTGTATGACTACTCGTTTTTCCTGTGAGGCGTGCACCATGCAGTTTCGGCTTTCATACATCCGGATATCCGGTCCTACTGTTGCATTGCCTTCTTTATCTTTTGGCAACAAAGTGTGTAATGCTCCCCAGGTACCTAAGTCCGACCACCCTATTTGGGTAGGTAATACATAAATCTCTTCCGCTTTTTCCATCACTGCATAATCTATCGAGATACTTTCGGCAGTGGGGAATAGCTTCTTCACGCTTTCTTCCTCGCGTTCTGTATAAAAGTCGGGATATATCCGGTCGAAAATCTGAGCTATCCCCGGTGCATATACCCGCATTACGGCTGTGATCGTTCTCACATTCCAAACGAATATTCCTGCATTCCAGAAGTAGTTGCCTGCTGCCAGATATTTTTCAGCAGTTTCTTTATCAGGCTTTTCTTTGAATGCTTCTACGTGGAATATTTCTTTGTCTCTCGTTATCGGTTCACCTGCGGCGATATATCCATATCCGGTTTCCGGACGGGCGGGTTTTATTCCCAATGTGATGATAGCACTGCTTTTATCAGTGAACAAAAGCGCTTTCTCAATCACCCTGCGAAATTCAGTGGTATCGATTACCACTTGATCGGAAGGAGTCACGACAATGTTGGCTTCCGGATATTTCTTTTTTATTTTCCAGCAGGCATACGCAATGCAGGGAGCTGTATTTCTGGGACAGGGTTCTGCCAGTATATTACTTTCCGGGATACCCGGCAGTTGCTCCCGAATAGTATCTATATACTTTTCCGAAGTGACCACCCACATGTTCTCCTGTGGACAAACATTACCGAATCTCTCTACAGTTAGCTGAATCAGTGTTTTTCCACATCCCAATATATCTATGAATTGTTTGGGACATTCCGGTGTACTCATGGGCCAAAATCGACTTCCTATGCCACCGGCCATAATTACTACATGATTGTTCATTGTTAACCTCTTTCTTTATTTGTTACGTTTGCCGAGCAGTTTCTCTATCCAGCTTAAATCGCCGGTCGGTTTCTGCCTGTCACATAGAACAGGTTCGTATGGCTTTTGTTCATGGATCATCTGGTAGATGGTTCCCCAGTCAGGCAAACCTCCCAGGTTCCGGTCATCAATAAACAGGTCTGCTTTCAGTTTACGGGAGAATCCGTTATGACTCTTTTCTTCTTCCGGATAGTCCTTGTTGACAGAATAGAAAAAGACTCCCCGTTGGCGGCACCATTCAATCGCTTCTTCAAGCAATTCTCCTTCGCGTACGGTCCATAAGATAAGCTTATGTCGCTCCTGAGCCAATATTTTCAGGGTTTCTGTTGCGAATGGAATTTCTTCTCCGATCTTCGGATAGCGGTGTTCTACGATGGTACCATCAAAATCAACAGCAATCGTCATGTGATTAGTGTGTGTGAATTGTGATTATTATTTGTTTTCAGGAATGTATACAATCATTGCATTACATCCCGTTTTGTTTTCATATCCCATCGCTTCCGGTGTCGATTCCGAAATGCGTTCGGGAGAGATGTGATATTTCTCTATCAATATCTTCCGGATGGCTTCCGAACGACGTTTACGCAGCTCCTGATCCGCTTTTTTGTCGGTCAGGTTATCACTGAAAGCAATGATCCGGATACTTGCGTTATTATTCTTCATCCATTCGCCAATTCCGTCTATTTTCTGTCCCTGCTCTTCGCTAACGAACGAACTGAATTCGTCGAACATAATATCGATGGAGAGTGCATCCTTTGGCGGAACAATCATCAGGTTTTGCCCGTCTGTTATTTTCCGGCGTTCCTTTAATTCCTGCTTCATTTGCATTACCTCTTCACAGAGCATCCCTATTTTCTCCTTTATCTCCAGCAGATCCGCTTCCGGTAGATAGAGGGGATGGATGCTGTTGTCCATGCTCTTCCGATATTTATCTCTGAAAGTATATGCAAGTCCTATTGTGAGGTTGCTTTGCATATAAATTTTGTTGTTCAGTTCTTTGCTGTAGTATTTGGGTAAAACCTTTAATCCCGGTTCTATAAATACGCTGAATTTTCTGTTTACATTGTACGAAGCCTGAATCGAGAAGTTACCCGAAATGGTGTTGACCCTTGTATATTTCGGATCATTGTCCCCAAAGTCATAATAGTTGAAACCGGCACCCAGAATAGCCGCCAGATTAAATCTTTTGAATCCATTGTTTCCTATCAGAGTCAACATATAATCCAGGTTTGCACTGAGTTGCGTGGCTTCTGTGTCATTCCCTATCCGGTTCTTACCGATCTCCGCAGTGGCTCTGAATCCCGAAAGAGGCGTCAGATATACACCTCCGGAGATTTTGCCGCCTGCATATACGTTACCGATTGTCTTGGTCAGCCATTCTCCATTCAGGCCACCGGATACAAACCAATTTCCTCTTTCAAACTTTTCCCTGGCGTTTGGCTGTTCCTGTGCCTGTAAGTTACAGGTTGTCAGCAGCAGTACTGCCCCAACGATCCATCTGTTTTGTTTCAATCCCAATATATTTGTCATGGTTGTGTTATATTAATACGACATTGATTGATGCAATCTGTTTCTTTTTGTTTCCCGGACCGGTCACAACAATCGAAGTGATATAGAATTTATCTCCTTTCTCCAGTTGTCTGATCAGTTCCATTTGCCTGGCCGAGAATTTGTTCCCGGTGTTGGGTATTGAAGTTACCGCTTTACTGCTTCCTTTGATCAATACCATTTCAAAGCTGCTGATCTCGTAGTTGGCTTTCGGACCATCGCTGATTGAAGCTCCCAGCTGTGTCATGTTGGATACCAGCCGTTTGTTAATGGGCACATTTCCCCGGTATTGCACCGTTCTCCCGTTTTCATCCGTGCAGAGTATATAAGGTGTCGGATCGGGCAGTGCCTTTACGGTATACCGGTATTCGGCCAGTTGCCTTGCCACCCCGTTTTTTATCTGTGTGGCGGTAACTGTCGCTGTCTGTGCTTTTTCGTCGGGAACGGCTATGCAATGGTTTCCTCTTTTGAGTATCTTTCCGTTCGTCATCCGGAATGTCACCTCGTTGAACGGTATTCCCGCAGTCAGTATATTTAGCGGGTTTTCATAGTCGGTATACAAGATACTTGTTAAGGCGGGTGTGATCTGTACTACGGGCAGGTCCACCGTTCCATCTTTATTTACTATCATCTGGTCTTCATTGATGAATACAAAAGCTCCGCCTTTTCCATCTTCTGCCTCTTCGTACAGCAGTGACCGATATACTTCATTCACACACAGCAACACCTCTTCCTGCATTTTATTGATAAATGTCACTCCACCGATGGCAGGAAGATAAGAAAAGGTTTCCTTTTCCCAGGATATTCCGGTACCCGGACTTTCCGTATTGAGGTAAGTGCCTACCAGTTGTCTGTGTGCATCATTCTTGATCAGCGATAAAGCGTCTTCTTTGAATGTATCCAGTGAGAGCCTGAGTGCTTTCCCTTTCCCCCCGGTGACCGACAGAAATACCTCCGGCACAGCGTTCAAGTCATCTTTTGCCTTTAGCTTGCCGGCTTCATATTTCTCTTTGTCCGCTTTCCGGGCGATATCTTCTTTCAGTTCCTCCAGTGTATTCATTAGTTTTCCTGCCGCCGCATCTATGTTCTGTGCAGATAAAGCCGCTTTATCATTTCGGCTGTTAATTCTTTCCAGTAAAGTCCGGTTATATTCTTCCAGCTTTTTTATTTGTGGAAGGTAGTCGTTGTTCATTCGTCCATACCCCTCTAAGACATCCGACGATATATTGATGGCCAGCATAGCAATCAATACCACGTACAGCAGGTTAATCATCTTTTGCCTTGGCGGCAATGTATATTTAGCCATGTCTCTTCGTCTTATTTCCCGGTTTTTACATTCATGGCATTCAGCATCTGACTATATTGCTTGTTCAGTAATTCTATGTATGCTGCCATTTTTTCTGTCTCCTTTTTCAGTTCCTCCGAATTCATCTCATTCAACGACTTAGCATGTTCCGTCATTCCCTTTATTTGCGCTTCGTACGTTTCATTGAGTTTACACACGTTGTTTTCCAGTCTTTTCAGCTGCTGTATGTACTTTTCTGTCATCAGTGTATCCGATACTCCTGTATGGGGATTTATGTTTGCGTTTTTATCATTCAATAGCGGAAACACCCTTTCCCATTTGTACTCTCTTGCCGGTTCGTCAAATCCGGAGATGAAGAAGATGAATACCTCCGTAAATAATCCGATCATTAAAAACAGATTATCATAAGGCATGTGAGCGATTTTAAATACGGCTCCCAAAATAACCAGACAGGCTCCCCAGCAATAACAGAGGTTATAGAAACGTTTTCCTGTTCTGCTCGATAAGAATTTACTTAATTTCATTGTAGTCAATCCGTTTTTTTGATTTCACCACGGAGTTTACACAGATCGTTTCACGGATTAATCTCGTGGAATGATCTGTGCTAATCTGTGGTCAATTTTATGCTATTAGAATTTGTATATCACACCTACGGTCATCATTCCGCCGGCAAACACATCATCTTTGTTTTCGATGTCATAGAACTTGGTACTGATTTTGATTCCCGGTTCAGCAAAGATGCTCAGATGCGAATTCAGCCTGAAAGCAGCTTGCAGAGAGAAGTTACCGCTCATGGTATTCGTCTTTGACAGTCTGGGATAATCATCACCAAACGAATAGTAGTTGTACCCTAATCCGAAAATGGCGTTCAACCGGAATTTTCTGTCTTCATCGGTATAATTCTTCATCAGGTTCACCAGGATATCCGCTCCGGCACCAACTGTCACGGCATTGTATCCGCCTTTCAGCCATACGTTGCCGGCTTCTGCATCGACGCGCAGACCGATGATCTTGTTTAACCACACGCCGCCGGAGACTTTCCCTCCCAATATGTTGTTTGCCGAACCATTTAAAGCTGTGACCCCGTTAATACCTCCCGATACAAACCATTCCGGTTTGAATGGATTATCCTGTGCCTTTACATTTCCGAATAGCAGCAGCAATCCGGCCAACAGCAATCCTGTTTTTATATTATTCAGCTTCATGATTTATTTATTTTTTAGTTAGTGTTTATCGGACAACTTTTAAATCTTACCTCCCGAGTGCTGGCTTGCTTCCACGTTGGTGTAAGTAATCTGCATTCCTGTATAGAATTTCAGGGTGATGGTCACTGTTCTTCCGCCACTGATTTTGAATGTATATGTCTTTTCGCAATATTTAGCCTGATTCAGGTAATAAAGGATATGGTTACCGCTGATACCCGCTATCAGTTCGTGAGCCACTTTATAAGTTCCCGTCGTTCCTTCCTGCGCTTCAATGGCACTGTTGATCGTCGTGGCCATGCCTTGGGCATCCGCAGCGTCTACGCCTGCATTCATCAGCGCCTTTTCCGGACTGACGGTATATTCCCATCCGGCCGTAGCCTCAAAGTTGATTTTGTATTCCGGAATGGCAGTCATATTGCCTTCATTGCTTTTTTTCTCTTCCTTGTTTGTCTCGCCTACCAGTTCTTTTCCTGTGGTCTTGCTACTCTTGACACGCATCGAATATTTTCCGGACAGTGATGCGCCTGCGGGCAATGTGAATTTATAGCTGTTCGTTTCCGAGTCATAAATGGCATCTGCCACTTTGTTCCAGTTTTCTCCGGCCCTTGTGGTTGTTTTCTGATTGTACACTTCCACATTTTCGAACGTTGTATGTTCCGAAGCTTTGTTTATGATTGCCAGTGTTACCGGTTTGGCCAGAGTGACCTCTTTGGCTGTTTCCACTTCGATGTTTGCGATCGCTACCGGAGTCTCCACATTATTTCCCGGTGTTACGGTTGTTGTCACGGCAGCCGGTTCTTCATACGGAGTCACGCTTACGGTTGTAGTTGTTTCTATGGCTTTGGGAGGAATAATTACAGCTGCTTCTGCCTGAGAGATATTGCTGTCTCCTTTATCGGTTACCACCACTTCTTCTTCCGCATCGGCCTTCACTTCTTTTTCCGGAGCTTTCTTGCTTAATTTCACACTCAGACTCACCATACTGCGGTTTGCCGCATTGTCTGCGATGGTTGCCGTTGCATTGTCTATGCTCATATACCCTTCTTTGCTGAATGTCACGGTGTACACCTTCTTGCTGTCCACTGTCAGTTTATAAGCCCCTTCCGCATCCGTCGTAGCCGTTACTTCACCGGCTTTCACTTCTACACCGGACAGCGCGGTCGTTCCTTCCGTCACTTTACCTGCAATGTAGTATTCTATTGTTTTTTCGGCAGGATCCACTACAATTTCCGGTTTCTTCTCGTCTTCTCCGAAAGAGCATCCGGTTGTTCCCAAGGTCGTTGCCATCAGCAACACACCTATCTTAAATAAGTCACTCTTTTTCATAATCATTTTTGTCATTAAGAAAATATTAAAACTGTTTTTTGTTTCTCTCTTTTTCGATACTTTTTATCAGGAAATGCCGTATATATTCCGGCTGAAAGAATCCGTTGCTCCGGTTTTCTGCCGGTCGTGTCTGATAGGTATATCCCATTTTCCTATCGGCATACTCGCCCCACGACACCATGCTATATTCGGCGGCAAAAAACTCAGCCGGCTTCATCCTGACAGCATGATTCCGGTTCCATTTCTTTCCGGGCAGGGGGATGGCAAAATGAAATCCTCCGTTAACTTCTCCTTCCACATACATGGCATACACTCCTACGGCATACTCTCCGAAGTGGCGTGTGCAGTCTCCTCTCAGCCCATAGTCTCCATACAAATATCTTCCGGCCTGTAGGTCGAGTTGAGTATTGAATTGCGGTACATAGAGCGAACCTTTCACGGCTGCATTGATTCGTTGACGGGTACCGATATACCATCCGTCGTCCGTGATGGCCGAGTATCCGGTTGTGCCTATCTGCGCTCCCAGCTCCACCCGTCCGTTGCCGGTACGATATTTCACTTCAGCCTGTGCTCCGATCCGATGATCGGTGAAGTTGCCTGCCACGATGCGGGCCAGAAAATTATTCCGGAACCTTATTTCCTGTGAAATCGTCATTACCCCCGGACGTATCTTTTTGTATTCGCCCTTCATATTGGTTGCGATGGGGAAGACCACCTGTGCCGTTGCTTTCGCTCCTTTCCACAAGTCCATTTCTACAGCCGGCGACAGATTGACTCTGTATGAATACAGTTTATCGAAAGTGGAGTTTTCCAGTGACACTTCCGGATACAGGACGATGTCCGCTTTCCATGCCGAGCGGTTGATCACCCCTGTGCTTCCTTTCAATAGTCCCATAGGGCGGTCGGTATCATAACTCATCTCCATCCGTTCGTACACCTCTTTCAATGAAATCCCACCGGATTTATAGCCCGCTATCAACGTATCCGGCAGGCTGATGCTGAGTTGCGGAATACCGTTTCCGTCCAGTGCCACCAGTTCCAGGTTGCCGTTGCCCATTCCTTCCATTCCTGCTATGATTGCTTTTCCCACTCCGCGGTAGGTTCCTCTGTATACATTGTCCTCAAAGGCGGCAACAGTCGTTCCTCCCGTTTCAATGGTCCGGATATTTTCCATACCCAGCTCCCTGAGCTTTTGGGCGACCTGTGCATGGACAGTGATAGAGGAGGAGAGGAGCAGGCCGATTATTATTGTCAATTGTTTCTTCATACAGCTTAATGGATTAAGACACATTCATATCGTATTCCTCCGGAGATACATTTAAATTCGCGGGTAAACACGTTCAGTGAGAGATGTTTCCACAACTTTGCGGCTGCTCCTACATTGAATCCGTCGGAGTCATATTCGACCATGATGGACAGTGGCTTGCAAAAAGAGGGAGTATAGCTGAGGCCGCCGAATATGCCGTCCTGCAAGGTATACTTGTTTTTACTTAATGGATAATAATATCCTGCGGTTGCTGCCAGCCGGTGTTCGCCTATCATGAAACTTTTTGTGGCCACTCCATATACGGATGCGAAATAATTGTATCCTTTATCTTTGAACGGATCGTTACTGCCAATGACAATTGCCGGCCAGTATTTACCCTCCTTCAGCGGGCGGAGCCTTACAGATAACGATCTGTCTTGCTGATTGAATTTAGGCTTCTTAGCCATGTAGTCACTTTTCAGCAAGATGCAACGGTAATTCAATTCCAGGAATGAAAAGAAGGTGATGTTCACGAAATAGTTTCCGGAGTTGTATTTAAAAGGATTCAGTTCTTCAGGCAAATAGTTACCGCCGATCATGAAGGTACCTGTCTGTTGCATTTCGGCGGTCGGAATGTTCATCATTCCTGTTGTCCCCATGGTATACTGTGCCTTGATTCCTGATGTTATCATCATTACACAGACCGTTAATACTGCTTTTTTTAGCCTCATTGATTGATGTTATATAGAGAATTTTTCTTTGGTGATGTTCCACAGGAACAGGGCATTCCCGATGATATACCGGCGCCACATGCGCCTAGGCTCTTTGATCAAGCGATATAGCCATTCCAGTCCGTGCTCTTGCCACCGGACCGGAGCACGTTCAACCGTACCCGCAAAGAAGTCGAATACCGCTCCGATAGTTCCTATATGTCCGTTCACCTCCAGTGCATCCAGATGCGTATACGCCCATTTCTCTTGTTTGGGAGCCGTCATGCCTATCCACAATAAGTCCGGCTTTACCGCATTTATGGCATCTATCATCATTTGATTTTCTTCTTCTGTAAATTCCGGTTTGTAGGGTGGGGAGTAAGTCTCTATTCGAATATTCGGATATACGGTTTTAGCTTTTTCTTTGATCAGTTTAAGTGTATTTTTGCTGCTTCCCAGAAAGTAGCAAATACCTCCTTTCCGGTTCAGCCGTTCCATTTCATATTCAAAGAGATCCCATCCGGCAGTACGTTCTATGCTCTCTTTTCGGAGCCATCTAAACGCCAATACCATGCTTGCTCCGTCAGGAATCAGTGCTCCGCCTTTGAGCAAGGCTTCTGCAAATTCAGCATCTTTCAGCGCTGTATTATATGAATGGGCGTTAATCGTGTTTATCAATAATTTACCTTCGGGCAATATAGATAAGTCGCTCCTGTGCTTCAGGAGTGAAACTGTTTTGAGCTTCAACATGTTTCTGAGATGGAATGGGTAGTTATAAGTACGCTACGCTGCTACCTGTCACGAAGAGCAGGCTTTGGAATGATAGGGTAAGAATTTCTTTGCAAAGGTATGCTTTTTCCGATAAAGAGGAAAGTATTTATTAAAAAAGATATTCGGATATAATGTCTTATTATTGAATCTAAATTACTTCTTCTAAAATAAACACATAGCGAAAAAGTAAATTTGGGCAAAGCGTAGCGAATTAGCTGAAAGAGCGTTTGTTACGCTTTGTTTTTCTATGGGGGCAGAGCCAACGAAATACCACCTCGAAGCCAAACTGTGCAGAAGTTCAGTTACCACCTCGTTACTCCCGTAACGGGTGCAGATTCCTTGCTAAACGGTTCTGTTTCTGTGTTTTGCGTAGATTTACATAGCTGTCAGTAACTCACTAATAACTAATTTTGTCACCAAAAAAAGGAGTGAGTTATGCGTAGTACATTCAAGGTATTATTTTACGTGAAGAAAGGCAGCGAGAAGCCGAACGGCAACCTGCCTCTGATGTGCCGTATCACGGTGGACGGCGAGATTAAACAGTTCAGTTGCAAGATGGACGTTCCCCCACGCTTGTGGGACGTGAAGAACAGCCGTGCTTCGGGCAAGAGCGTCGAAGCGCAGAGAATCAACCTTGCGGTAGATAAAATCCGTGTGGATGTAAACCGCCGTTATCAAGAACTGATGCAGACGGACGGTTATGTTACCGCCGCCAAACTCAAAGACGCCTATCTCGGTATCGGCGTCAAGCAGGAAACTTTGCTGAAGCTGTTCGAACAGCACAACGCCGAGTTTGAGAAGAAAGTCGGGCACAGCAGGGCGCAAGGTACGTTTACCCGTTATCGGACGGTCTGCAACCATATTCGGGAGTTTTTGCCCCATACCTACAAGCGTGAAGATATTCCGTTAAAGGAACTTAACCTTACGTTCATCAACGACTTCGAGTATTTCTTGCGCACGGAGAAGAAATGCCGCACCAATACCGTGTGGGGCTACATGATCGTGTTGAAACACATCGTTTCGATAGCGAGAAACGACGGACGTTTGCCCTTTAATCCCTTTGCCGGATATATTAACTCTCCCGAAAGCGTGGACAGGGGCTATCTCACCCGAACGGAGATACAGACGCTCATGGACGCACCCATGCAGAACGCTACCCATGAACTCGTACGGGACTTGTTCGTCTTTTCCGTGTTCACGGGTTTGGCGTATTCGGACGTGAAGAACCTCACCGCCGACCGCCTGCAAACCTTCTTCGACGGGAACCTGTGGATCATCACCCGAAGAAAGAAGACCAACACCGAATCGAACATCCGTCTTTTGGACGTTCCCAAACGTATCATCGAAAAGTACAAGGGACTGGCAAGGGACGGTCATGTTTTCCCCGTTCCGAGTAACGGAAGTTGCAACAAGATACTTAAAGAGATAGGCAGACAATGCGGCTTCAAGGTACGTTTGACCTACCATGTGGCACGCCACACGAACGCTACGACCGTACTTCTGTCGCACGGCGTACCCATCGAAACGGTGAGCCGTCTTTTGGGGCATACCAACATAAAGACCACCCAAATTTACGCCAAAATCACCGCCCAGAAGATAAGCCAAGACATGGAAACCTTGTCGCACAAGTTGGAAGATATGGAGAAGAATATCTGTCGAGCCATCTAATTAAAAACAGAATCCCGATGAAAGAAGAAAGGAATATTATCACGATGGACGAGCAGGGCAATATCTTCCTGCCGAACGATATAGGTGCAACCGCCATGACCGAGTGGGAAATCTGCGAACTGTTCGGGGTTATCGCCCCGACGGTTCGGGCAGGGATAAAGGCACTCTGCAAAAGCGGAGTTTTGAGTATATATGACATAAAGCGCATTATCCACATATCGGACAGATACAGCGCGGAGGTTTACAACCTCGAAACGATAGCCGCCCTTGCTTTCCGTGTCGAATCGTTCGGGGCGGCGAAAGTCCGCAGGGCATTATTGGAAAGGATTATACACGGGCGAAAAGAGAAAACGACGGTATTCGTGTCGGTTGTTTCGGACGGCAAGCCCAACAGCCGTTGGAAAGCATGATGATATACCAACATATCAACATACCAACATACCAACATGCAAACGTACCAGCATACCAGCATGCCAACATGCAAACCTATCACTATGGTGATATATATTGCAGGGTCTATTTCTCTTTTCAGAGGAAAGCGGAGCAATCATTTCCGTTTACAAAGGCAAAGCAAGCACGGGGCTTTACGCTGTCTCTTATACACATCTCCGAGCC